>Ga0307427_1000199_pt1 | contig 43580 bp, 40 predicted proteins | sample SalMarWE160190MG_FD_202162 | JGI IMG/M metagenome (GOLD analysis project Ga0307427, IMG submission 202162) | Salt marsh sediment microbial communities from the Plum Island Ecosystem LTER, Massachusetts, United States - WE1603-190 | ecosystem: Environmental > Aquatic > Marine > Intertidal zone >...
AAAAGCGGAAAGACAACGCTTTGTCTTGAACTACTTAGGAATGCCCAGGTATTGGGTCGTCCAACATTCTACATCAACATCGAAAAAAGATGTACTCCCGCACTGTTGGCAACCATTCAAGGGTTGGACCCAGCTAAACTCCAGGTCGTACCCCACCAAATAGATAAGCCACTAACGGCAGAAGACTATCTAAATATTATTGAACGTATTGCAAAAAGTCAAGAAAAAGCTGTTGTTGTTATTGATAGCATAGCAGCGCTCTCTACGATGAAAGAACAGGAAGATGATATTGGTTTAAGTAAAGATATGGCTGGACCAGCTTCGTTATTGTCTAAATTTTTTAGACGTGCGCAGCAGATTGTTGATGCTAAGAATGTAATTCTAATATTCATTTCGCAGATGATGAGTAATCGTGAACCTCTCGGTCCTAAATGGACCGAGAAAGGTGGGAATGCTATCCAGTATGCTTGTTCCGTATGGCTTAAAATTATGTGGACAAAACAGTGGGAAAAAAATCCTGAGACAAATGCGCCCGATGGACACGATATGCACATAACAGTGCAATCATCGGCAATGGGTAGGCCATTGTTGCCATGCGTTCTGCCATTGCGATACGGCATAGGAATCGATGTGGTCAAGGACATCGTAACCACAGCAGAAAATTTGGGGTTAATCGAAAAAGCAGGTACATGGTATTCAATACCTATGTTTGGATACAAAGATAAAAATAGTAGTGAAATTATAACACAAAAATTCCAAGGGCTTGTCCGATTGTCGAATTTTCTTAAAGAAAATCCAGATAATCTAAAACAACTTGAGGCAGAAATAAGGGATATCGTGCTCCCGCAGGTACAGGAGAAGAGCGATGAGTGATTTGCGGAGACAGTTGGATTGGCTTCCAACGCCGTTTGCATTAACTACAAGCCCAGATGATGGGCACTTTCTGAAGTTAGCCTATGCACATGGTAATGCTACTAGCCCAGACCCGAGCACCAAAAACGGTGCTGTGCTTGTGGATACACGACACAAGGTGATGACCTACGCAACAAACAGGTTCCCCAGAGGGATCGCGGAAACCAGATCACGACTTAACGATCGACCGACTAAGTATCGCATGGTAGTACACGCAGAAAATGGGGCTGTTTTAAACGCTGCCCGACACGGGAAAGTTACCAAAGACGCAGTTTTGTATTGTCCGTTTTATTCCTGTTCAGAATGCGCCAAGACGATTATCCAGGCTGGCATCAGGCGTGTGGTTGGCCATGCACAGATCATGGTAATAGCATCAGCACACGAAGCGTGGGTAGAATCGATCCGATACGGTTGGGAGATGATGCACGAGGCTGGTGTCGAATGCGTATTGTTCGATGGAGTGCTCGGCACAATGGCAAGACTGAACTACAAAGATATAGCGGTGTGATATGGAGATACGACTACTGAAGGGCGGAACAGCGAAACTTCGCCTGAACAATAAGCGGCTTCGAACCAAGGAGAAATCGAAGTCGCAATTTCAGTATGATATAGGACAGCAATTACTTGCTCAATATCCACACGACATTATTTTTGAAGAAGTACAGATTCCAGGCGATGGATTTATTCTTGATTTTTTTATACCTGCACTAAAACTTGTAATTGAATGCCATGGACGACAACATACTGAGCATGTTAAGTATTTCCATAAAACTAAAAGAGATTTCCATTGCCAACAGGATGTTGATCAAAAAAAAAGAAATTGGAGTAAATTGAACGGATTTCGTTTGATTGAGATATATGAATAATTTAATTGGACAAAAATTTGGTAGATAGATAAAGCTTTATTAACTCCGGTAGGAAAATAAACAATGAGTAACCTGAGCGATGAAACATCTGTATACAAAGACCAACTTGATAAGTGGATTACCGCTCTTGGATTGCCACAATACCAGCCTGCTAACATAGAAATCGAAACCATTCTAGAGTTCACGAGGGAGACACTGAGAGAAAGATCGTCAGTCCAGCTATCTGAGGATACGGTCTTCCTTGCCCAATATGCCCTGTTCCTACAACAGAAAGCTAACGAATGTCAGACATTCATCAAGTGGGCTGGTCAAGCAATGAACCGTTTACTCGGAGATGATCGCCCGAAGCTGAATCAATGGGTACGACAGGCTGAACTGAGGCTAGAGCGGATACAATATCTCGCTCGTCGGATAGAACTTGTGGGACAGAGCATCAGCGGCTTAGTTCGTGCGCGGTACAACGAAGGGAGCAACAAATGACACCATTGGAATATATGGAAGAAGGAATTACAGAAGGTGATTGGTGGAAGGTCGGTGAAGGTTACAGGATGTTAACCGGCAGAAAAATACTATTGCCAATCGGACCTAAAAACGACTTGACACAAGCACACAATGCATTGCGGAAAATCATATCATTAGCATCCAAAATTACTCCAATCGATAAGACAGAAATTCCACCTGCTGATATGAAACAGGAACCAAAAACTAAAAAGAAGCTGGGTCGGCCTATGGGGAGCGGCAAAAAAAAGGTCGTCAAGGAAAAGAATATCACAAAGAAAAAGCAGCAAAAGGATGGCGACGATGACCCAACACTTCAGTTGGACGATAGCAACAAGACAGCTATACAAAAGGAAACCGGTGGCACCCGGCTGATTACCAACGAGCCTGATATAGATGAAATGGGAAAGAATAAGGTCAAGGCAGAAAGGGCTAAAAAGAACAAACTAAAGCTTGATCGGCAAGCCGCACAGAAGTATAGGGTCAAATGCAATGAATGCGGAGAGACATTCGAGTCTGACCGCAAAAGTGGTGAAATGGGCCAGAAGTGTCCTTCGTGTCTCAGGGAAAAGAAGAGTAGGTTCTCTTAATGGGCGCAAAGGCAAACGCAATTCTACAAGATGCGGGCATGGAGCGGGCAGTCCTAGCTGGGATCACCACGCACGGTGCTGACTGCTTCTTTGAGGTTGAAGACATTCTTGGTGTCAAGGACTTCTATTGGCCCTGCAACCAAGAACTATTCAACATCTTGTCTTACTTGGTACACCATGAAGATGCCAAAACATTCGACATTCCCAATATACAAACAGCGGCCAAAGTATTGGGACACAATGATTTCATCAGCGGTGGCAAGCATTCTGAATACCTAGATGCTGTCGTAGAAGAAGTGGGCTCGTTTAAAGACAATGTGCGGTCCCTAGTCGTTGCGGTTTATAAGCTATCGCTGGCACGACGTGGATGGTTGGCTGCCAAAATCGTCCAGGATAATTTACAAAAAGTAACTGGTGTCGAAGATGTTGACGATATCATAGGCCAGATAGAAGAACCAATCTTTGACTTTACTGGGAAGGTCATGTCGCAGGGCGCTGGCATTGTCTCTCTTGGTCAACAATTTAAAGTCAGTATGACGGCGTTAACTGAGACACCACAAGACATTGTTGGCCTTCCAACAGGTTTCCCAGCTTGGGATACAGCGATAGGCGGTGGTTTAAGGCCAGCTACAGTTAATGTCGTAGGGGCTCGTCCAAAGCAGGCAAAGTCGTTTTTCTGCATAAACGTTGCTCGCAATATGGCAGAAAACGGTATCCCCGTACTCTATTTGGATACAGAGCTTACAAGCGAAACACAACTTCATCGCCTCACTTCTTTGGTGTCTGGCGTGGATTTGAACCATGTGGAAACGGGCCAGTTTACCGGCAATCCTCATGAATCGGAAGCAATCTGGGGTTGCCAAGAACACATCGAGGGACTACCGATCGATCACTTTTCGGTAGCTAGCTTAGCACCACATACGATTATGTCGATAGCCAGACGATGGTTGTCTAAAAAGGTAGGATTCACCCATAGCGGCGCAGCAAAGCCGTGTCTCATCATCTATGACTACCTCAAGCTGATGGACGACGGGGGCTTCAAGCACAACCTACAGGAATATCAACTGCTGGGGTTCTTGATTACAGCATTGCATAATTTCGCTGTCAAGTTTAAGCTGCCCGTGCTTGCTACTGTCCAATTAAATCGTGATGGTGTAGAGAAAGAGGGAGCAGAAGTAGTTTCTGGCTCAGATCGCATCGTATGGCTATGTTCCAATTTTACAATCCTCAAGAAAAAAATTCAGACCGAACTTAACGAAGACCCGCCGTCGAATGGTACCAAAAAGTTGGTGGTCACGGACACAAGATTTGGTGCTGGAATGGAAAGCGGCGAATACATCAATGTTGTAGACAAGCTTGAAGTGGGCAAGCTGTCTGAAGGAAAATCATTCTCGATAGTGACACAATCGGCTTTGGAGAATCAGGTGAATGAAGCGGTTTAGCTCTAAAGACATTCCGTTCATCCAGGCTCGTGCCTGTGAGAGAATCGCAGAGATTTTTGATGCAATTGGTTGTGATTATGTTGAACGGCATGACTATCTACAGGCTGCTTGTCCAGTCCATGGGGGTGATAACCAGAGAGCCATGTTCTGGGCTATCCGATCCAACCATTGGCAGTGCAAAACCAGAGGGTGTCATTGCGACCCAATTACTGGTCCGTCGAGCAGCGTCTTCGGGCTGGTACGTGGTGCTATGACTCGCAAGACAGGAAAAGAGTGGAGCTTCAAGCAGGCCGTTAATTTTGTGGTTCAGGCATTGGGACTCGAAAAGTGCAGCGGAGATACGGCTACCGCTCAGGACATAGAGATTGCTAAAATTATCAAGCAACATCGGAAAAGGCAAGCGGCAACGCAGGGGCAAGGTACTCCGTTGACAACTATGTTACCCCATCTGAAAGCCGATCAGGTGTACTATCCGAACCGTGGTATTTCGCCTGAAATCATAGCTCGCTATCATGTGTCGTTTTGCAACACCAAGGGGAAGCCAATGTACAAGAGAGCTTTCTTCCCAATCCTGGATGTAACCGGACGATACATAATGGGTTGGTCTGGAAGAAGTATCTACGACAAGTGTGCGAAGTGTGGAATGCATCATCATCCAGAACGACCATCGTGTCCCGATCCACAGTATGGCGGCGTGTACACAAAATGGAAGCATTCCAAAGATTTCCGTGGCGAATTGTGTCTATACAACCTGTGGTACGCCAAACCGTTCATAAGCAAAACAGGTACGGCGATCTTGTGCGAAGGGCCTGGGGACGTATGGGCATACGAAGTGGCTGGTATTCGAAACAGTGTTGCCCTGTTGGGGCTTAATATGTCCAAACAGCAACGACTGATGCTACAGAATGCTGGAGCATTGACAGTAGTGTGTACTTTCGACAACGATGAAGCAGGCCAGGAAGCAATGAAGAAACTTGAGAGAGATTTGACTCACTATTTTCGCGTGTTCTGTGTGACACCGGATACCGTGAATGATGTTGGTGATATGTTTGCCTATGATATTGTGGCGAAGATTGGTCCTATTCTGGAAAAGGCGTCGAGAGCAGCAATGCTTTCTGACGATTATGCAATGGAGACAGAAAATGACAGCACAGCAATTTGAAATTAAGGACTCTGGTGAACGACGAGATTTTGATACTGGGGCTAAGAGGGATATGGATCACGACAAGCCACGTTTTGATTTGATACCAATGACAGTGATTCGTAAAGTAATTGATTTTTATCCGCAAAAAAAGATGTTTAGAGATTTACCAGAATCTATTAGTAATGATTTGAAAGTAATCATGTGGAATTTGGGATTATTATGGGGAGAAACAGTCAATAATGATCTTTTATTGGAACTGATATGGATTGTCTTAGAAGCAATCCGAAATCAAGAAACAGATAGTATTTTGAAAATACAGAATAATTCATATGATGGTTTACATTTAATTTCACCAAAAACTTATTTGCGTCTTGCTAACCATTATGGTGGCGGTGCAAAAAAATATGACCCGTGGAATTGGTCAAAGGGGATGCCACTAAGTATTTTTCATGCCAGTTTGATGAGACATATATTTGCTGTTATGAATGATATGACAGACGAAGATCATTTGAGTGCAATTTTTTTTAATGCGGCGTGTATTCTACATTTCACTATTATTGGAAGAACCGATTTAGATGATGTAACCACGCGACTTGAGGAATGGAAAAATGCGAGCCATCAATTTGAAAAGAAAAAGACCAAGAAAAAAATTACCATCGAGGAAGATGATCCAACACTCCAATTGGATAACAATGCGAAAACAGCAGTGCAGAAGGAAACTAATGGCACTCGATTGATTACCAACAAGCCTGATCCAGACGAAGTAGAAAAGAATAAGGCCAAGGCAGAAAGGGCCAAGAAGAACAAGGTCAAACTGGGTCGCACAGCAGCACACAAATACAAGGTCAAATGCAACGAATGCGGAGAGACATTTGAGTCAGATCGCAAAGATGACGAAATGGGCCAGAAGTGCCCGTCATGTCTCGAGGAAAAAAGGAGTAGGTTCTTTTAATGGGTGCATTGTCCTGATAATTGCAGATGAGCTACACCTATAGGAACACGAACAAAACAGGGATGATCAATGAAGGAAATTTTAGCTGCTTATGGAGATAAGTAAGTGAGAGTTGTCAAAGCTAGCGCTAGTGCAATCGGGCTATATAATCATTGCCCCTTCTCGTATTTCATGCAGTACATTCTTGGCATGGAATCGAGGGCGGGCAAAGCAGCACTCCAGGGTAGCATCGTTCATCAAACTCTGGAGTGGATGATTAAGCTGCGCAAGCGTGGCAAGATCAACGTTGACCCGATGTGGTTACTCAATAGAGCGTGGGATGAATTAACTGCGAAATCAAATATCGAAATTCGCAAAGTAACTACCCGCATAGACAAAGATACGGGCAATTTCAAAGAAGCGGCTGATTTCAAGAAGTGCCGGGTCGCCCTAGAGACAGTGTTGGCTGATCCATATTACAATCCATATCAATTGGCTAATGTTGTTGACGCTGAGCGGTGGTTTGCTCTTGAGATGCCGCGCGACGAGTGGCTGTGCCTCGATAAAGATGGCAAACCACATCAGTTCACCGTGCGTGGTTTTATCGACCTTATACATGAGATTGACGCCGAGACCATCGAGATTGTGGACTGGAAGACGGGTAGCAGGAAAGATTTCTACACTCAACAGCCCATAGATGAAGCTTTGCTTATGAGAGAGGTTCAGCCGAGGCTGTACCATTTGGCAGCATATTTCTTGTATCCGAAGTACAAGAACATATTGATTACTTTCTACTACACCAACGACGGCGGCCCCATAACTATAGCTTTGTCCCAGGAAGATGTTGCTATGACCATAGCGGCACTGCACCGCTTCTTTACGACTATCAGAAAAGACACTCTGATGCGACGTAATCGCTGGTGGACATGCAGGATGTGCAACTTCAACAAGAACGGTGTGTGTCACCGCGTATGGAGCGATCTACACACACTGGGCGGCGAGTATGTGGAAGACCGTTACGCGAATCTGGATTGTGAAAGCCAGTTGGCTCTTGGTCAACCAGTGGAGGCATAATGCCAAAAGAGCAGTGGAAAGATGTTGTTGGATATGAGGGACTTTATCAGGTATCTGATATGGGACGGGTAAAAAGTCTTGTTCGTAAAAATCGTAGGACTGAGATCATATTGAAGTGCTCTGCTGATGAAGACGGATATCTCCGAGTTGGACTTAAACCACCTCGACACTCTCAACAATTTTTCTATGTACACCGACTGGTTTTGGAAGCATTTGTCGGCCCCCAGCCACCAACAATGAGATGTCGTCATTTGGATGGTAATCCAAAGCATAATTTGCTGAAAAATCTTAGATGGGGAACTTATATAGAAAACGAGGGTGATAAGAGAAAACATGGGACAGTTAGTATTGGTTCCCATAGGCCATTGGCTAAATTAACCGACATAGACGTAATTGAGATAAAGACGTTGGCAACCAAAGGAATTTCTCAACGAAAAATTGCAGCAAAATTCAATGTGTGCCAACATACAATATGCCAAGTAATAAACAAACAAACTTGGAGACATGTTAATGTGTAATACATATGCGCCTCTTCATTGCCACTCGTATTACAGCTTGTTGGATGGACTTTGTTCACCAAAGGAGATTGTAGACCGTTGTGTTGAGTTGGGGTTGCCAGCTTGCGCCATTACAGACCATGGGGGAATTGCGGGGATGAAGGTCTTTTATGACGCTGCCAGAAAAAAGAAAGTGAAACCCATTATTGGGTGTTGTTTGCCTGGCCAAGAAATTATAACTGAAGATGGTGTAAAAAATATAGAAGATATCAACCCGCGAGATCGCGTATTAACACACAAAGGCAGATACCAAAGTGTTACAAGAACCATGTCGCGTCCAGTTAACAATGAATTAATCTATGGTTTTGAATTATGGGGCGGTAGAACAATATGGGTTACCGGTGAACATCCACTACTCACAAGAATATCCGAGGATGGGTACACATCAAAAACCCAATGGATGCGTGCAGATCAAATTAAATATTGCAAACACCAGAACAAAAAATTGCAATGGGGCAGCTACTTAGCCATGCCAGTTCACGAAAGTCATCCAAATGTGCCAATCTGTGCAATGGAAATGATTGGATGGGACAAACCATACCATCAATCTAATGGAAAAATATCAAAATTGGTCAACAATAATAATCAACACGACACAAATATAGGTAAGTCTTTTGATTTTCCATACATTGAATTAGACGATGATTTAGCATTTATGATTGGTGTTTTTATAGCAGAAGGATCATTTCAAAAAACATCCTATGGACCCCATACCGGAATCATTACGCTGAATATTAACGAAAGAAATTTATCGTTAAAATGCAGAAATGCATTGCGATATTTAGGAATTAATACGAAAGAAACACTAAGACCAGATAAATCTATCAGAGAGATAAGGTTCCATCACACTATATTTTGTAAGATATTGGAAGGACTTGTAGGTAGTGGAGCTAAGGATAAACGAATGCATCCTGTGTTGATGCAACAATCACCACATATTACAAAACAATTGATAGAGGGTGTTTTAGCAGGAGATGGTTCTAAAGGCAAAACTGGATCAGAGATACTGAAATTAGCTAATCGTACTCTGGTATGGCAAATTAGAACTCTGCTGACTAAGTTCGGATATACATCGCGTGTAACTACAATTAAAGACCATGAAAAATTGGCATGGTGCATTCAATGGAAGTGGTCGTCAGTCAGGTATACAAAATGCGACAACAAATATGTTTATTTGCCAATACGTGAAATTTATATCAAAAGCTATACAGGAACAGTATATAATTTCGAAGTAGACGAAGATCATTCATATGTTAGTGATGTCATTTTGCATAACTGCGAAATGTATATTTGCGAACAGGAAGCTGATATCAAGAACACCAGCAACAATAAGCGACATCACTTGATAGTGCTTGCTAAGAATGATCAGGGCATCAAAGACTTGATGGGTTTGGTCAGCGAATCAAATCTGCCAGACTACTTCTACCGCCGACCACGTATCCATCTCGCTGGTATTGCCCCGTTTGCCAAGCGTGGCAATCTGATTTTCCTCACCGCATGTATCGCAGGCGAATTGCCGATGTCGCTATTTAGTGATTTCAAAGCAGCAGTTATTGCTGGTCGCAACGGGAACGTCCAAGGTGCAAGAGCATACCTGCGGCCCAACTGGAAAGACGTGGGTAAAGCCATCATCCATAAACACATAGCCACCTTCGGTAGAGGCAATTACTACCTAGAACTTCAGGATGAGGGGATGGGTATTCAGACCCTAGTGGTTGAATGTTTACGAGAACTCGGCAAGGAAACAGGAGTACCGACAGTAGCGACAATCGATTCCCACTACGCCCGGAGAGAAGACGCAGAAGATCAACGACTATTGTTATATGCTCAGTTGCATACGACCAAGGAAGAGCAGGATCGGAAGATTGCTAGCGGCCAAGATGTTATGGACTTTTTCACTTCCGATCGATATTACATTCCTTCATATGACGAAATGAGAAAACATTTCACAGAAGCAGAGCTTCAGACGACTTTGGACATTGCGGATCAGATTGAATACTCATCTCTAGGCCACAACCCATATCTTCCGATCTTTACCAACGAAGAATCAAAAACCCTTGGTCTAAATTCGAATGAATATCTAAAATACCTGTGTATCGAGGGTGCCAAGACGAAATTGACACATCTCAACGCACAGCAGAAACGAACCTATTGGGAGCGTCTACAGCGGGAACTCATTGTCATCATGGAGGCTGGGCTGGCTGACTACTTCCTTATTGTATGGGATGCATGTCGCTTTGTAGACGAAAGGAATGGCCCCAGAGGCAAGGGGCGGGGCTCTGGTGCTGGCTCGTTGGTCAACTATCTGACAGGAATCACAGGCATTGATCCAATCGAATATGGGCTGTACTTTGAGCGATTCTACAACATGAGCAGGAACATCCCTCCCCACTTTGATGTCGGGCAAACGGATTTTATGTCATGGATGTCGGACAACTTTGAGATGTTGCACACTCGTGACATAGATGCCGAACGGAAGGCGGTAGCTACGCACCTAGCCAGACGAATGAAGCAGGGAAAAACCGAATTCACCGACATGATGCGAGAAGAGGTAGAGTGGATCGATGAAAAGAATCCTCGCATGTGGATGTACCTGTACGATATGATCCATGACAAGCCAGCAGAAAACCCATCGAATTCGCACTTGGCCTATGGACTCGGCATGACTCTAGTGGGCCGCGAAGAACTGGATGCCAACCGCAGGGTTAAAACTCACGATGGACATATCAGTCTACCGGATATCGATACAGATATCGGCGTTGTGTTTCGTAGCGAAGTCATTGCATATCTCAAAGAACGATGGGGTGAGGAATATGTCGCCCAGATGATCACATTCGGTCGTCTACAGGGCAAAGCTGCTCTCAAGGAAGTGTTCCGGGCTCATCCAGATACAGTCAAGCATCTGATGAGGGTCAAAGCGGTGAAAGAAGGCAAGGATGCTAACGATATTAATATGACACCGCATGATCTATGCAATGACATAACACAGTACATACCCGATGAGGCTAGTATCGCAGATGAATTGCAGCAAGCACGAGCAGAACAAGGTGATGACTACGGTATTCTACAGTGGGCTGTCCACAATGTTGAGCAGGTTCAGGTTGCTTATGAATGGTATAAACCGCTATTCGATCAAGCTATGAGGATAGAAGGAACAAAAAAATCACAATCTAGACACGCTGCCGGTATCGTAATTGCAGGTAGACCCATCGCCGAATTGGTTCCATTGTCCTACGATGCAAAGAATAAGGATCGCGTAGTGGGCCTAGAAATGCATAATGCCGAAGATATGGGTGCTGTAAAATTTGACTTTCTTGGTGTTGTAGCACTGGATAAGCTTTGGAAAGCTCAGGATTTAATCAATCAAAATGAAAAGGGGATAGAAACATGAATGAAAATATAGCAAAACAAATCGAAGCTTTAAATCCATGGTTTTATGATCTAACCATTGGTCGAACGACAGTTATTCCTGGTATTGGATCGCCGCATTCGCCAGAGCAATTGATATCCGACACGCAATATAAGAGAGAAATTTTGGTAGACGCTATTGCCAAACGATATAATTTTAGAGGTAAAAAAATATTAGATATTGCTTCAAATTGTGGATATTGGTCATCATATTATGCTAATTTAGGGGCAGCATATCTACTTGCCGTTGAGGGTCGTGAGAAATTTGTAGCACAAGGCAATTTATATTGGCAATATGGTCAATTTTCCCAAAATACTGTATATCAATTTTTGCTTGGTGACATTAATAATAAAAATACATGGAAAATAATAAAAGATCGATCTCCGTTTGATTTTACCCTTTGTTGTGGTATTTTATATCATATTCAAGATCACCATTTACTTCTGCAACGAATTGCTTCGGTGACAAGGGAGGCTATTTTAATTGACACTCGAATTAGCGATCAAGGATCACATGATACTAATCCATTTACCGAAATTGGTGACTGGAAATTCGATGGCATAGATCGTCCCAACGGTAAAAAAGCCTTAGCGGCACATCCGACACTTGATTCATTACAAAATTTCTTCATAAATCATCATTATGACATTGAAATCATTCGATCCTCCACACCGGTGCATCGATTAATGTATCCAAAAGATAATTATGATTTGGGTAGGCGTGTAACTTTGTTATGTAAGAGAAAGTAATGGTAAATGTTGTTTTTATAGAATTAACTAATTATTGTAATTGTCGATGTCGATCATGTCCACAGTCAATCGGTCTATTAAGGCCACAAGGATATATGGATTTTGATTTGTTCAAAAGGACAGTGGACCAAGCGTGGACCGTATCATCAACCATTAATCTTTCATTTTTTGGAGAACCAACTCTGCATCCAAAATTTTTACAATGTTTGCAATATTTGCAAAAACGACCGACAGGAAAATCGGTAGTAATATTTTCTAATTTTCTGTGTGTAACCAAAGATATGATGGATGAAATAATACGCACTACTCCAAGTAGAGTACACTTGAGTATAAATGCAGCAACAGCACCAACCTATAATGCAATTCGTTATGGGAAATTTTGTGTTGACCTTGACGGAAGAATTCATACAGATAATCGATTTGAAATATTATGCAATAAAGTAATTCACTGGTTTAATATTCCTAATCATCCTACAACCAGACATGAATTTACAGTTGCTAGTTATAGTGTTCATGAACTAAAAGCCTTCGTGCAAAAATGGTTGCCATTTTTAAGAGATAACGACGAAATTTTAACCAAAGCCATCCTAAGTTATGGTGGTGTTATGTTAAATGAACCATTTTTAATTTCGTCGCCATGTGGAATGTGGGGGCCACAGAATTACCTCGTTATTGACTGGCAAGGTAATGTAAGTCCGTGCTTTTTAGATAATGATATGAAACTTATAATTGGTTCAATTTTACAAGATTCACTTAGAAATATTCAAACTAGTCAGACAAGAAAGAATATTAGAAAACAATCTTTAGCTCGTATGATCAAACCGTGTGACACTTGTTTGGACGCCTCTCACAGCATCAAAACTAGAATATATAAAGTTGGATCATTGTGGAACGATATACATTTGGAGGATTGGTCGTGAAAAATGATAAAATAGCAATTATTACTCCTGTGGGAAATGAAAATCAATCTATCATGATAATGTACAAAAAACTTCTTAAAGTACATTGGCATTTATGGATAACTGTTATTGATTCATTTTGTCAAGATGGTTCAGACGTTAAACTTTTACAGTTAGCAAAACATGATCCTCGTATCATTATTTTGCACATCGGAAAAGGAACTGGCGTAGCTAATGCATATATTAGCGGAATACAACATGCAATTAAATTAGATGCTACTAAAATAATTGAAGTTGACATCGGACATCCTGTCGAATTAATACCACATTTTACAAAATTGCTAGATAGGGTTCCATTGGTGGTGGGCACAAGATTTGAGGGTGGAAAATTTATCAACGTATCTCTTAAGAGAAAAATACTGAGCAAGGGTGGAACCATTCTTGCCCGTTTTATATTGCAACTGCCATTTTCAGATTGCACAAGTGGTTTACAAGGGTTTACGAACAGGGTAGCCAAAGATATACCATTCGATCAATTTCAGTCTACAGGTCATTTTTATCAAACAGAATTCAAATTCTATTGTCAATATTTACCATTTGTGGAAGTGCCATTTACCTATATCGGAACGAAATCTTCTGTCAAAACATCTGCGGTAAAAGAATCGTTGCGTATTCTGTTTCGTCTAGCAAAACAATCTGTTCGGACTATTTTATCTGGAGATTACACACCAATGTCAAATAATCGTGAAGAATTATTGGTATTAATTAGGGACGATTTACAACGTTTGGTTGGTAATGAAAAACATATAATTAGTTATCATCTTGAATCTATATTGCATAGAATACTGGCAAGATTGATCTATTTAATAGAAATGGATATAGAAGGTGAATAATAAGATTTGTATTTTTCTTCATGTTCCAAAATGTGCAGGAACTTCTATCGTACATTCTATGACACACAAATTAAACAAAGATGTTTTTGTAGCGAAAAGCCACGGAACCGAACAATACATGCCTATTGACATGTATTTATCATTATTCAAACATGTACCAATTAAGGCTTTCGATGCAAAAATAATAGCTGGACATCTATTGTTCGGATTACATCGTCAAACAAAAAAATCCTGCACCTATATAACGATGATGAGACACCCAGTAGATCGTTTATGGTCACAATATTGTTATATGCGAAAACTTGGTATTAACAACAAACGCTGTAGAGGATGCGATACTTTAGTCAATAGTGAAATGAGTTTTGAAACTTTTATATCACTACCAGGGCCATTACCATTAGGCAATTTTGGTTGTATACCAAACCTACAAACTTTGATAATAGCTGGAGAACAGTCTTCAACTATGTTAGACAAAGCTAAACAAAATATAAAGAATTATTTTACTATCATAGGCGTACAAGAACAATTTGAACATTTTAAGGCAAAATTATCTCAATATTTGGGAATATCATTATCTAATTTATGGCTTAATAAAAAAAATGATCCACAATCTGATGATATATTATCAATAAAAATAAAAAACAAAATAAAACAACGAGATGTTTTAGATATAGAATTATATAATTATGTTAGGGGGATATTATGATGGTTACAGTAACGTACCTTAGCCGAAATGCACCACAACGGTTAGCTAATAGTTTGGTAACAGTAGCAGAACAAAGTATCAAGCCAGCAAAAATCATTGTTGCTGATTGTAGTGATGATATTGACCTGATAAGAACAGTAACAAAACAATTTTGTAAGAAATATCCCATACCATGTGAATTGCAGTGGCGACCAGTGGCAGAATTAAGTCGGTCGCAAGGAAGACAGTTAGGTAGGCAATATGTTGAAACTCCAATAATGATTAGCACTGAATGTGACATATTGTGGCCTCCGACAATTTTGGAAGAATCAATCAAATTTTTTGGAAATATGGATCAAAAAATTTACGTACAACCATATATAGCCGCTTATAATGAGAGCGGAACACTTTCTGTCGTTCACAAGGATCATCGATCTGGTTTTTATCAAATGTTTAGAGTATGCGATTTTGATGCCATAGGAGGTTATAATCCATTTTTACAAGGATGGGGATTTGAAGATGCTGATTTTAGAGACCGTCTTATTCAATATGGATGTAAGAAAAAAATAGTTCCATTGGTGGTTAAACACCAATGGCATCCAACAAGTGCATCTCCTAAAAATAATCTACAAAATCAACAAATAGCTAAACAAACATATTGGGATGGTTCGGAATGGAGAAGGAAATCATAAATGTCTGTAATAAAAGATGTTACATTAATTATTAAAACTTTTGAGCGACCATCCTGTGTACAACGATTAGTCGCCAGCATACGACAATTTTATCCTAGTATTCATATTATTGTTGTCGATGATAGTAAGCAAGCAGTACCTATTGCGGATACTGAATACTATATATTACCATTTGCTACTGGTGTTTCTATAGGCAGAAACTTGGCCGTATCCAAGGTGAAAACTAAATATTTTATGACATTGGATGATGATTTTATTTTTACTAAAGATACAAATTTGCAAATTAGATACAACGTTTTGGAACATAGTGATATAGATATTGTTGGAACAAATGTATCCGATAATCAGAGTCGTAAAGGAATGTTGATTTGTATACAAAATGGCATATTGTATCGTTGGAATGGATCGAAAGGAATATCTTGTGGTTATCAGTTGTATGATTACGTACCACAATGCTTTATGGCTAGAACACAGAAATTTCAAAAGGCTGGTGGCTGGGACAATGATTTTCTAGTATGGGATCATGAAGCGATGTTTCTTCAGATTCACGGTAAACTTAAAATTACTATGTTGCCAATAATTGACATATTACATAAACAAGCAAGTAATTCAACATATAAAAATCACAGATGGGGAGCAACGCTAGAAGCAGATAGAGCGCGATTAAACAAAAAATATAATATTCACACAAATAAACTTTTAGAAAGTCCTCCGGGATGGAGAAATAAATGACATAAAAAACAAAATAATGTTCAATAAACACAATCATAGCAAAAAGGTCAATGGTCTGACACATATAAACGATGAACACGAATGATTAGACGATGCACTAATACAAAAGATATAAGTTATCAAAATTATGGAGATCGAGGGATTAAAGTTTGTGAGCAATGGAGGAAATTTGAAAACTTTTTAATAGATATGGGGGAACCACCTACCGATAAACATCAAATAGATAGAATAGACAATAATGGTAATTATTGTCCAGATAATTGTAGATGGGCTACACCAAAGGAAAATTCTAGGAATAGACGTGATAGCATTATTATAATATACGATAATCAGACACAACATTTGAAAATTTTAGCAGAAAAATTTGATATAAATTATCACACTTTATGGAATAGAATATATAAACATAATTGGCCAATAAAAAAGGCTTTAACAATACCAGTTAAAAAACACAAAAGCAGGAGTAAAAAATGAAAAATATATGGATGTTTTGGAAAAACCCACCAGGACAAACAAATCCTCCAGCCTACATAAAACTTTGTATGGAGACTGTTAATAAACATTGTAATACAGATTTTGATATTAACTTAGTAACTACTGAAAATGTTAAACACTTTTTGCCGAACATCTCTCCAATGTTTTTTAAAATTGCTCAGATAAATAATCTTTCAAATTATTTGCGGTATCACTTGTTGCGTGAACACGGTGGAATTTGGCTCGACGCAGATGTAATTCTATTCAAAAGTCTGAAACCGACGCTTGATCTATTAAGAGATGGAATTGATCTGGTGGCAACCGCATCTCCTACACTCAGATACGGAGAACCAGAGAGCGGATTTCTTCTGTCCACCAAAGGCGGTGCGACGATCACCAAGGCCGTCTCTTTGATTGAATACGCTTTAAGCCTTCACCCACCAGGACATATCTTCAAATGGGGGTCGCTGGGTCCGGGCACGGTCAGACAAGCTGTCAAGGGGCGCAAGTACCACCATCTCGACCATCGGCTGCTAATGCCAATCGCATCATGGGAAGCATTTAGATTCGAAGGTAAGGAATCAATAGACAAGTATTGTAATGATAAATCGTTTGGAGTTATGTTGTTCCACCAGATGTTTAAACAAAGTAATAGTAAATTTTTATCAATGTCCAGAGAGCAATTGCTAAATTCGCCAACATTGTTGGGAGGTATTTTCAGAATGGCGATTGAAAAGGCAGGGGTGAATAATGACATGTGATGAGAATCGAACATGCTTCATGACAGTAGCTAATCAACCATACCAAAAATATGTCCCATGGTTCCTGTATTTCCTAAACAGAGCATATCCAGAAGCACATAAGTTAGTGCTTCTCGACGTTGCATTAACAGACAACATCCGCCAGATGCTCACTTTATTGTCGGGCAACTTCGAGGTACGAGAGCGAGCCTTTCCGGCATACACTCATACGGACGCCAATACAATCAAATGCCTCCGGTGGTTGACTTTCGAACCAGCCTTCGAACAGTACGACTGCATGTCTATCGGCGACGTAGATATGGCGACCTATGTTGAGAATCCATCGTACATGGATCAGCATCTCGCACATTGCAACCAGCTAGGAATCCCGTACAGTAATTTTATCAGACCGCCACAGGCCGGGCCGAGACGGATGGGCGGCATCCATGTCGTCAAACCAAGAGAGTGGTTTGCGGCGATGCTACCCATAATCAATAAGTATCGCCCAATGCTTAAAGCCGGTCAAATTCACCTTCCAAAACAGGGTTTTAACGAACAACTCCTGCTACGCATGGTATTGGAATCAAGCCTGGGAGAACCACCTGCCAACCTGTCCAAAACATATTGGCTCTCACTAGCAACATCGAATCACCACGGTACGCATATTCGACTTGCTGAATGTGGTGGCATCAGGGGACTCAAAGGAGCAAGAGGTTATCGGGATCACAAGCCCGAAATTTTAGCCGCTGTCAAAACACCTCTGTTTCAACGGTTATCAGCCATGTCCCCACAAATTGGTGGCATCCTGGTAGCAATCGCACGCGCATATGAAAATTTCTAATTTTGTGGAATAACCGACTGACTTAGAGGTATAATGTGGTATGATCGAGTTTACCAATTGCAAGTGCAACGTTGAGAAGGGTAAATTTAGTATCAACGATATCCCTCTGGATTGCCCTGCTGTGTGGCGGCTGATCGCTGGTGGTCATACGGTTGGTGTTTTTCAACTTGAGAAGAATCTAGGACAGGATTGGGCCAAAAAGGTACGTCCCAATAATATCGAGGAACTAGCGGCGCTCGTGAGTCTTCTTCGACCTGGGCCGTTAGAATGTATCGGAGAAAACACGCTCATCACACGGCGAAGAGAGGGTCGTGGTGCAAATAAGTGTGGATATTCTAATTACCGCTCAACTATTAAAGAATTATATAATCAATATTGTGAAGTGCAAAAACATTATACCAAAATGAGAGGATTGAGCGAGAATCATCCTTGTTCAAAGTTATCCCAGAATCAAGTCAGTCAAATCAAAAGATTATTGAATGATGGCCAACTGACACAAAAAGAAATTGCCCAAAAATTCGGAGTCCAGCAGTATACAATCAGTAGAATAAAACGCGGAAAATCATATGATAGCAATAAGGTTATTAGCAGCGAGATAACAAAAAAATTAAATATTATTTCAGTAGATACTCAAAGTGGAAAATTAATAAACAATAAAATCGAAGCCGTTTTGTTTAAGGGGAGGGGTAGTGTTTACTCTGTTAGGGTACGAACTAGCTGGACTTTTGCTGCTCAAGCTAGCTGGCTCGATATTCGCGCGACAACCAATCACTGCTTTTTAACTTTAAGAGGGTGGAAACAGTTGGGGGACATAAAGCCTGGTGATTATGTCGCAATTTTCACCGGTAAAAGAGGCGGAACTATAAGAAAAGATAATTCTGGAGCACATATCCAAGGATACAAAAATTTTAGAAATATAGCATTTTACAATTGGCAATATAATTGTGCATGTTGTAATTGGCAGGAAGCTTCATTAGACGTAAATCATCTAGTAGGAAATAGATATACAAATAATAACGCAGATAATTTAGCCTGGCTGTGTCCGAATCATCATAGAATGTATACAGATGGAAAATTATCTGAAAAAACTATCCGTGAAATGAGGGAAAAATATAGATTGCCTCAAATATCCGATACTCGTTTTGTACGAGTAGAAGAAATTAAATATGAAGGAGAAGAAAATTTATACGACATAGCCGTGGAAGGCCCACACAATAATTATTTAGCTGGTAATTTTGTGGTTCATAATTCTGGGATGTCTCAAGATTATGTCGATATCAAATTTGGTCGCAAGAAACACTCGTATATTCACCCATCCTTGAAACCAATTCTTGAACAGACTTACGGTTGTATGGTCTATCAGGAACAGGCAATCAAAATTGCTACTGATATAGCTGGTTTTAGTCCTGAAAATGCCGATCAACTTCGGTCCGCCATTGGTAAGAAAAAACCTGAACTCATGGCAAAACTCAAAAGCAAGTTCACCCAGGGTGCTCAGGAACATGGAAAAATAGCTCGCGGCATAGCTGAAGAAATATTCGGCTGGATCGAAAAATGCCAAAGGTATAGCTTCAATTTGTCACATGCTGTATCTTATGCTATGATAAGTTATCAAACAAGTTGGTTAAAGTGCCACTTCCCGCACGAATTCTTCACCAGCTACCTGACATATTCACAGTACAAAAGCGATCCCAAGGAAGAAATTTATAAACTGGTACAGGACGCCAGACTTTTTGGCGTAGATATTCTGCCCCCGGATATCCGCCGTGGGAATATCCACTTTCAGATGACCGAAAAACCACAGAAAGGCGTAGCATTCGGTCTGGCGCACATCAGGGGTGTCGGAGCCTCTGCCATCGAGAAGATCATCTCAGCAGCCTCTACAATACCAGGAACGGGCTCTCTGGAGACCTGGGCCAGCTTCCTCGCAGCAGTTCCAGACTTCCACAGAAATGTTGGGATTGCCCTCATCAAATCGGGTGCCTGTGATTGTTATCAGATGGATCGTAGCGAAATGGTGCGCGAGCTTGAGGTAATACTTGGCACAACCGCCCATAACTCGACCGGCAAAAGGGTTGAGATCAAGGGGCTGACCAATAAAGAGAAAATGTACTTTTTCGAACAGCTACGACAAGGTGCGATGACTACCCAAGAGATTCTGGTCCAGATGGCTCAGCCCCCAGGCGAAAAGACCAAGACGATGAATCAGATGATCAAGAAAGAGCTTGTAGCCGCAGCAATTGGATATCTCGATCAGGCCGGGTCTGCGTTTGATGGCATCGTGGATGGGGATAGTAAATTCGTGTACACGTATCCCGCAGAGAAAGAAGCTTGGCTCGGAGCCATTGGTAATCGCACCAAGAAACAGATCGAAGAATTGATGATCCAGAATGGCTATCAGGATATAGTAGTCAAGCCACCTTGCAACAATGATGCTCGACGAAGAATAGTAGCCGCCAAAGCTGCGATGCTTGAGACACCCCTTGATGATAACAGCACGGCCATCGCTGCCGCTGAAAAGCACTTCCTGGGTATAGCTCTTTCGTGTTCTCCAGCCGACGATGCCGATGACAGTTTGGCAACTCACACCTGTTTAGAAGTCGCAAAAGCACCGAATAATGAAGATATTGTTGTTTGTGTTATTATCGATGGTGTTAAGCATACGAAAACTAAACGAGGAAGCAATCCCGGTCAGTCTATGTGCTTTCTGACAATATCCGACTCGACTTATTCAATTGACCATGCAGTTGTTTTTCCTGACGCATTTGAACGACTAAAAGCATTTTGTAAGGATGACTTGATCTGTTTGATTTACGGGCAGAAGAAAAACGGTAGCTTCATTATTTGTAATATACAAAAATTGATGTAATTTATGGAACAAATACTCGATTTGGACGTATAATAAGAAGAGTGGACTGATTTCTAGACATGAAAGGTGAAGAAAATGGCAGAACTTGGTGTATTCGGTGTTGGTGTTGCGACGGCAGACCCGGAGATACGTTACGTCGGACAGAACAATACGGCGGTATGCACCGTCAACTTGGCTTTTAACCGGAGCTATCAGGACAAGGAAAAGAAGTGGCAGCAGGAACCTTGTTTTCTCAGGGCTCAGGTTTGGGGTGCTCGCGCCGACCGGATGGCAGAACTTGTCAAGAAGGGCCAACCGATGTACGTGTGTGGGTACATGAAGCAGGATTCGTGGGTGAAGGATGGCCAGAAGAGAATTTCGTTCTCGATCACTCTCCGCGATTTCCAGTTGTGTGAAAAGAACGGAAAAAAGAAGAGTGAGCCGCAACCAACGAACACTACAACTTCCTCGGCAGAATTACCTGCTGGTGGCGATGACGACATCCCGTTCTAGGAAGTATTTATGAATGAGACGTAAGCAGTCATTAAATCGATTCATTGTTTGCTTGGCAAAGAGAATTGCGACTATTTATCCCAGCAATTGTGCCGACGAAAAAGACTACGTCCAAATCGGACATTTGACACTAGCAGAAATCAACAGGGGTGAACATAAGCATCGCAATTTCCGTGCATACGCAATTGTGGCAATAGCTAATACAATGCGGAATGCCGCTTTAGATGCGATGTTCGCTGCGTCTGCTCCACGAAGAGTGAAAAAGCAGGTGTACGAAATAAAGATGCTCCTTGCTGCTGGCAAGACAAAACAGGAGATATGCAAAAAATTGAATATCACCCCAAGCACACTTGCCAATCTACGATCGCTCATCTTCACGGAATCTTGGCACATGCTGTTCCAAGAGCCAACGAGAGAGTCAGAACCGTTTTCTGTTCTCGATGACCTTTTGTCGTCTGGCGATTTGACTGCGGAGGATCGGGCCTTTCTCAAGGCAAAGTTCAGCGGTACTTCTGACAATCTCGGCCTGAGTCGGAAACAACTGTATTCAAGGGTAAAAAGCCTAAGACCAAAACTGGCACGGAGTGGTTATGGAATCTGACCGCAAACGTCGCGTTCTGTTTACTGGTGAAGCAAGTTTCTTAGCTACCGGTTTCAGTACTTACTGGAATGAGGTAATCAAACGACTACACGCAACTGGAGAATTTTTATGTGCAGAGATGGGTAGCTATGCCTACGATGATGATCCACGTTGTCAACAAGTGCCGTGGAAGTTTTATCCAGTAGCACCTGCTCGCAATAATCAACGTGCTATGCAACAATATATGTCTAATCCAACTAATCAATTTGGCGAATGGCGGTTTGATGATGTTTGCTTGGATTTTAGGCCAGATTTAGTTATTGATCATAGGGATTTTTGGATGCAAGAGTTTATAGACAGGTCTCCATTTAGGAAAAATTTCACATTTTGCGTAGACCCACAAACCATTGTTTTGACAAGCGATGGAACCAAAAAAATTGGTGACATATCATCAGGAGATACTGTTTTAACACATCGTGGAAAATCGGAATTGGTTACTGCGATAAAAACATTCAAAACAAATAAGTCTATGGTATCCATTCGGCCAAGTATGTGGTTCGAACCAATTTTAGCAACTTCTGATCATAAATTTTTGGCCGTTAAACATTCTGGTCGTAAATGGGATAAACATCGTAATCTATATGCGAAAAATACAGATCAATATGATATCAGCGATGCCGAATGGATTGAAGCAAATGAATTAGATGATAAAGATATATTGATTATGCCAAAAGAACACATAAATATTGTTGATCCATTTATTAAAATGATAGATTTTACCAAAAGAAAATTAAATTATAAAACCATTCATAAAATGGACTATATACAGCCAGACAATAAATGTCATAGTGGTCATTGGATAAAAAATCATCAAATAATTGATAATGATTTTGCATTATTATGTGGTTATTTTTTAGCAGATGGAACCGCAAGCGGGAATCTGATTTCGTTTAGTTTTGGTGAACATGAAACTAAATATATAGATGATGTATTACGAATCATTAAACAAAAATTCGGAATAACTGGCACTGCAAAAAAGGTTAAAGACGAAGCCTGTGTGGAGGTATATTTCTGTAGTGTTTTGTTAAAAGATTTATTTTCAAATTTTTATACATCTAGTGATCAAAAAATAATTCCAAAATGGCTATTGTTACAACCGAATCAAATAATTTCATGGATTTTATATGGTTGGCTAAGAGGAGACGGATGCTTAACAAGCACTTGTCATGATCAATCTATGATAGAGGGTTTTACTTCAAGTTATGATCTTGCCATTCAATTGTTTCGAATATGCTGTCGTCTCGAATTGGCACCGAACATAATCCGTCGTAATGCTGGAGTTTCTAAAATTGATAATCGAAATTGTCCTAATATTGGTGGATATAGATTACAATTTCATGGATCATATGCTAGGACTATTGCATCACAAGCATATCCAGAACGTGTTGATGTAAATTTTAGTAAAAAATCAAGACATAGAACATGGTTTGACAAAAATGGCAATTTATTAACACAAATTAAATCTATTATAAGAAATATAGATCACGATGGAATGGTTTGTGATATAACAGTAGAAAATGATCATAGCTTTTTAGTACCATTTATAGCACATAATTGTGCAATGCCTACCATCGATGGAGAGCCGCAGAGGGAACTTTGGTTGGATATGTATAAAAGATGTGATGGAGTACTAACTTATTCAAAATATGGTATGGACTTGCTTAAAAAGACAGGAAGACGTGGAACAAATCTGATAACAATAGCGTCACCAGGCGCAGACCTTGAAATATTCAAGCCACCACATAATAAAAGAGAGCATAAGGCCAAGTTGGGTATTGACCCAAATTCTATTATTATTGGTACGGTTATGCGTAACCAAAAAAGAAAGTTGTATTACGATCTAATAGAAGCCTTTTCCATGTGGCTTCATCGCTCAAAGACAAAAGGACATATCGATTTAGCAAATCGTACTTTTCTGTATCTTCATACTAGTTATCCTGATGTCGGATATGATATAGGTAAAGCTATTATGGATTTTAAAATTGGTAACAAAGTTATAATGACATATTTATGTAGCAATTGCCAGACTGCTTATCCTTCTTTCTTCTCCGGGGAAATGATGGTGTGTCGTAAATGTGGTCAGCTTGCTGCACATCCTCCGAACGCTAGTCATTCGTGTCCTCGCAATGTTTTAGCAGATATTATGAAAACTTTCGATCTTTATGTCCAATATTCCATAGCCGAGGGGTGGGGAATGCCATGCACAGAAGCGATGGCTTGTGGAATCCCAGTTGCGGCTGTTGATTATTCTGCAATGCAAGATCATTTACTATGTCCAACAAGCATACCAATAGAAGTAGAAAGATTTTTCTGGGAAGCAATTATAGAAACCGAACAGCGAAGAGCACTACCTAGCAATAAAGATTTTGTATCTAAATTAGACAAATTTCTAAAACAAAGTGAAGCCGTTAGAAATGAAAAATCAAAACAAACTAGGGCGTATATAGAAGAATTAATTGACACTTATGGTCAAAACACCAAAATGAGACGTTATAGCTGGGAGAGAACAGCAGCTATTTGGGGACAAGTGATCCGTGAAACTGTCATTAAAGATCAGAAAACGACTTGGTTGTGTCCTACTTCGCGTGTTCACCATCCGAATTTGATTCCACCTAGCAATGACATGAACAACAGCGAATTCGTCAATTGGGTAATTGGTAAAATCTGGAATCGTCCCGATATGCTACGTACACACTTTGCTGGCGAATGGCTCAAATCTCTAAATAGCGGTTCAAAAACCGCTGGCGATCGACGTGTTCCATTTAATCGAAAAGATTTTGTCGATCATTTTGTTGGGATGGTGCAACAGGCAAATGCTATGGAAGAAAAACGCCTGGCCTCCCTAAAGCGCAAGACCCTAGACCAAGTGAACGTAACGGTGTTGTAACAGGAAGTAAATTTCCATGAAAATATGTTATTTGGGTGTTTATCGAGACGGCAGTGGCTATGCTGTCCAATCTATTAACAACATGCTCGCCATGGAAGCTGGTGGCATAGATGTCGTAGCGAGAGCCATCAAACTGTCTCCACAGAGCAACCATGAACTGGCCAAGAGAGTTGAGCATCTTGAACAAAAAACCACCGACGACGTAGATGTTGTTGTGCAGCATGTGTTACCGCACCAATTCGAATACAAGGCTGGTGTTAGAAACATAGGCATGTTCGACTGGGAAACAACTCATTTCGGCAGGTCGAACTGGGGACACTGCTGTAACCTGATGGACGAAATATGGGTGCCATCAACACAAAATGCCCAGGCAGTTAAGGATAGCAATGTCTCTGTGCCAGTCAAGATTTTTCCATGTGCGTGTGACACGACCAGATTCGACAACCCCCCCACACCACTTGAAATCAAGAAGCTCAAAAACAAGTGCGTGTTCTATGTGATCGGGGAGATGACTCGTCGCAAGAATCTAGTAGGGGTCTTGAGGGCGTTCTACACAGCCTTTACGCTCCGAGATGATGTGGCCCTTGTCATCAAAACCAGCGTCCCAGGTAAATCCCCGGATGAAGCCACAGAATTGTTGCGGTCAACCATCGATGATGTGAAAAAATCGTTGCATACATACGTTCGACATCCATACTATCCACCGGTAGTTTGCATTACAGATTTTCTCCCAGATCAGAAGCTCGATCAGCTTCATGTAGCTTGTGATGTTTTCGTTCTAGCAAGTCACGGAGAAGCCTGGGGTATCCCAGCACACGACGCAATGGGATTTTGTAATCCGGTGATACTGAGCAATTGGGGATCATTCCCAGAGTTGACATATCCACAGGCCGCTGAATATTGGGAGCCAGAAACACATAGATTCAAATGGCCTGGCGAGATTGATTGTGGCTGGCTAATCAAAGGCCAATTAACTCCATGTTTCGGACACACAAACAGCTTCCCCGATCTTTATACTGGAGAAGAATATTGGTTTGATCCAGATATGGAACACCTGATTCACTGCATGAGGCAGGCATACTCAGAATGGCAAGATGGTTTTTTGTCTGCTAGGCAGCGAGCGGCCCAAAGGCGTGCAAGAGAATTCAGTCACGAGAAAGTTGGGCGGATAGCCCAAGAATTGCTGAAAACAAGATGAAAAAAATATGGAAGGATATCCCAGAATACGAAGGCTTATACCAAGTGTCAAACTCTGGGGAAGTAAAACGAACGGCGGCTGGGCAACGCACGCAGGTAGGCAGGCTGTTAAAACAATGCCGAAGGGGACGAAACAACTATAAATATCTTTGTGTTTGCTTGTACAAAAACGGAACAAAAAAGATGTGGCAAATTCACCAATTAGTGGCAGCAGCTTTTCTGGGGCCACACAAAGACATGATTGTTAGACATATCGATGGCAACAGATTCAACAATGCATCCACTAATTTGGCATATGGAACACAAAAAACCAATATCCAGGACAGAACAAGGCATGGCAATACCATACGTGGGTCACGACAATGGAAATCAAAATTGAGCGAACAAAATGTGAAAAACATAAGGGTGTTGTATCGTTCTGGTAAATTTACACAAACAGAACTTGCATCTTTCTTTGGCGTATCACAATCTGCTGTCTGGAACATTGTGACAAACAAAACGTGGAATCATGTGAAGTAGGAGAAAACAATGGCAGCACCTTTATCGTCAGTATTGAGAAGCATCAACCGAGACAAGAATAAACCCCTCAACATTCTAATGGCAAATAATCATGAAGGATACAGCGCTACACTTGCAAAAACAGGCCACAACTTCTATGTTTTGCAGCACCCTAAGTTTCACCCATGGGATACTAAAGAAAGACCGATGCCGCCCAACTTCTTTGTGTTGAGTGGTCGTGATATACCACAACAACTCAAAACAGACTTGGCATTCGACTTGGTGTTGTCACAAAACAGGGTTGATCATTACCCTATCATGTCACAGGTTGCCGTCCGGCTTAACTGCCCATTGTTGCAAATGGAGCACACGCTTCCGTGGCCAGATTGGGACGACGCCACGACCGAACGCATCGGTCACCTCAAGTGCGATCACAACATTTTCGTTGCCAAATTCTCAGTTGGAGCATGGTTCCACAATATTAATGACCCAGATGTACAGATCATTCATCATGGCATGGACACAGATTACTGGGACGGATGGGTTGGTGGCGATGGCAAAGTAATGACCGCCGTTTGGAACTATATTAATCGGGACAGAATATGTGGATTCTCTTTGTGGAAAGAAGTCACACAGGGGCTCGAAGTTAACCCATGGGGAGAAACACCCGGCTTCTCAAAGATGGCTGATAGCGCTGATCACTTACGGGAACTTTACCGCCATGCATCAGTATTCTTGAACACCACCCTTTGGTCGTCGTGCCCGTTCTCTCTATTGGAAGCAATGTCTGTTGGTTGTCCAATTGTTACGACAGCGACTACATCCATCCCTGAATTCATCGAAGATGGAGTGAACGGTTTTATTACAAATGATCCAGTCACCATGAAAGAAAGACTACAAGAGTTGATCGCTGATCAGGACATGGCCCGCGAAATCGGTGCTGCTGGCAGGAAGACTGTGCTGGAAACATTTGGTCAGAAACGTTTTCTTGACGAATGGAATGAGGCGTTTTGGAAAGTAGCTAAGTGCCCCGCAGGTAGATGGGCGTAAGGAGACAAACAATGCGATTAAACCTAGGTTGTGGCAATGATATTCGGTCGGGATACATCAACATCGATCGTCTGCCTCCAGGCCAAGTGCCACCGGACCTATATAGGCAGGGAGACATCCAAACGCTCGATTGGTTGACCGAAGACAACACTATCAGCGAAATCGTCGCTTTGGATTGCATCGAATATCTACCGACCAATGCAGTACAACCCGCCATAGCCAATTGGGCACAAAAACTGACGGCTGGTGGTACGCTGAAGATTCTAATGCCAGACTGTCATGCTGTCGCCAAAGCATTCACGCAGGGACAGTTCAATCTACAAGAATTCTCTCAGGTGATTCTTGGTACCCAAGAAAATGGCGATTCTCGTCTATCTATGATGGATACTGCCACATTGTTGGAGGTGCTGCAAGATATCGGGTTGACTATTTCCATTAAGAGATATGAGGGTGTGGCGATTTATGTCGAGGCGGTGAGATGATAACTACTGGGTGTGAAGGCTGCTGTTTTCTGCACAAAGACGATCAGGGCAAGGGATGCGTCCTAAACCAACTATGTGCCCTCAAGAACGGCAAGGTATTCGCTCCGGGATATTGCCGAATGTGTCGCAGCCATAAGTGGGCCAAAAGACAGCACACAACGGATGTTGGCCAATTGTATCAAAAGGTTATCAAAGAACGGGCTCTCAGGATGGACCTTCTGGTATTTTTTGACGAAAGCAGAAATACCATCGAAGATTTGCGGAAAACACTAGATGTAGATTGGTATGTGCCATACACCAGCAGGGTTATTATCATGGATGTAACTGGTTTTGGCAATAGACAGAACATCGCATTGCAGTATCTCAAAACCAAAAAGCAATCGACAGAAATGGTCATTGATAGTAGTGCATTGCACGAATCATTTGACCACCGAGGTGATACAGTTCGTAGATTATCTAAGCAAGTGAAATCTCCATTTTTCATGGCTATTCCGGCTGGCAATGCATTCAGAAATTTCCAAATTTTTGCCGAGATGATTCAGCACGTACCAAGTCGGGTAATCCATTGGTCGTTCCCGTTTACAATAGGAACTACAGCGATAGCACCGCTTCAATTCCATTATGGTCTGTTTATCACCGCACCATATCGAGCACTAATGACTTCTTCCCAGGCGGAACCATTCATGACCCAGTTGAAGAAGGAAGAGGCTGAGACAGAGATGGGACTTACGTGGTTTTGCACGGATTGTTGGTTGATATGATAAAAGACAAAGAAAACGTAACTGTCGTGATAGCAACGCACAATAATGTCAAGACTATTGAGCGGGCATTGCGATCCGTAACCAAGGGCATCCGTCCTGCTAATCAGGTAATCATCGGTGACAACGATAGCACTGATGGTACATATGATGCTCTATGCAAATTACTTGATGCTGAACCTGTGACAATCGACAACAAAACCGGTATGCCACCAAAATTCGATGGTGAATTAGATGGTACACCTGTCAAAATTTTCCGCAAAAGACTCAGCACTATCGGTGACACATTAAACATCGCTATGCAGATGCAATGGCAGGGAGTCACTCTTTTTGGTTTCATGGACCCGACAAGCTGGTATGCACCAGACAAAATTGCACAAGCAATTATGATTTGTAATACCGTACCATCTGTTGCTTGTGTTGTTAGTGACTGTGATAACCATCATCCAGATGGCAGGGTGGAGAGAGTGTTTCGGTGCTCTTTTGACATGCAAAGACTCTTGGCGGGATTCCCCTATGACCGAAACTTCCTGATGCGTCCACAACTATTCCCTAAACTCAAAAACGGTTTCAATGCTCAGATGCCAATTCGAGACGATTACGACATGATACTTCGGATATCAGAAATTGGGTTAATCTATCACATACCAGCACCACTACACCACAATGTCGTTTGTGAACTAGACGCAGCAACCAAACAGTCTATTGTTCAGTGTGAGACGGCAGCAAAGCAAATGGCGGCACAGCGGAGGGGTGTCCCAAATGGCTAAGAATAAGTGCAAAAATATCAAGCACAAGGAAGCCGTCAAAAGAAAGATAAGTGCTGCCGAAGAGATGGCTAAGCTCGGCCTCAAACTGGATGATGATCAAGCGCTAATCGGATTTGTCTTCAACCACCTAGCAGTGTCTCATTTGACATACTTGGGACTCAACTCCATCAATCGACTGTGCAAGACATATGCCGGTGTTGACATCTGTATTTTCAGTCAGCATCTTATACCATCGTGTCTACCACCACTTTGTCCTGTCTTTGGCGTTTCTGAATTAATAAGGTGGCATAATTATCCTCTGATAGCCACAAGTATCGGGACAACGATCGAAGCGTTGGCCAGCAATGCACCGATTATTTACCATTATGCTTTTGATCCAGAGTTCATAAATAAGCCATATCTCGAACCGTCAGATTTGGAACCAGCATTTTGTGATCCAAGAGTACGAGTAATAGTGAGACATGAATCTCACAAGGAATTAATTGAAGTAGAGTTTGGCATTCAAGTGTGTGATGTAATCGTGCCAGATTGTAATGTTGAAGTATTGGCAAAGTTTATACTAACAGAAATGAAGCATTCAAACAAAAATTAATATTATGAAACACGGTCATTACAAAGATGGGAGAACGACCTATCAAATTATTCAATGGCGATTAAAGCATGGATAGTCAATAGAAAAGGCATTGACTACTTTAGTAAGAAAACAGAAAAGGAGATGAAGAATGGTGACTGACACAAAACCTCCAACACGAATGGATAAGAAGGAATTACAAGATGCTCTGACTGCTCTCGGGTACACCGATGAACAATTGTCAGATGACCAGGGCAAGAAACTCAAGCGACCAGCGCTGCTTGAAAAGCTTCAGGCCCACAAGCAGGGAGAGGAAGGGCTTGCTATACTCTCTGCCGTAGAGGAAGATGACGATACAGGCGTAGCCGTTGGGCCAGACGCAACAGATGAGGGGGCCGATACTGGTGAACCTCAGCTGGAAGAGCTTGATCCTCCAACACCAAGCGATCCTGGATGGACACAGTATGTGCTGGGGAAATTCCTTGAGGACGAGGTTGATGGTCAGAATCCACGGGTGGAGGGGCTAAGGCGTGTTGCTGGTGAGCTAGTGGGTGAACTAATCTGGGAAGGGTGTGATCTCGTAGCCGCGCCGACCGAAGAGAACAGGTTCAGGGCATGTGCAAAAGCGTGGGGTATATTTCTAACCCCCGAAGGCAAGGAAAAGCGATTCGAGGCCCTAGCCGACGCGCACAGCGAGAACTGCTTTGAGGATTATGCCACATATTTGGTAGCTATGGCCGACACCCGTGCAAAGGGTAGGATGTATCGTAACGCACTGTGTCTACGGCGTGTGGTGGCTGCTGAAGAGGTTAGCAAGACCGTAGCAATGGCTGCTGACATTCAGAAGGGTGGTCCGATCCACACCAGCCAGATCAGCATGATCCGTTTGATATCAGATCGTCACGGCTTCAAGATTTCGGAAGTCTTGGATAGGCTGGCAATCACATATGAACTCAACGATCAAACTGGAGATGTGAACCTGCAATCGTTATCCTATGAGGATGCGCTTGCCGCCGCATCAGAGATGCGGAAGATGAAAGAACAGAAGGGAGACAAGTAATGTCTGAGAAATTCAGCAAGGGCTTTGTGCTCTACAAAGCGAAGGGCGACGGAAACGGTGCTGCCTCTCAATGGAATTTGGGATCACAGAAGGACTGTGTTTTCCTGGAAATGGCAAATCAGAAGGGTAAGGATGAGAACAATAATGCTCGTTTCGACTGGGACAACAAGATTCGCTTTAAGCTCGGTGAGGCCGACATTGGAGAGATTCTTGCTGTCTTGATGGGACTTCAGGATGGTGTTGGGCCATTCGACGCAGCTAAGAGCAAATATAAGGGACTCTTCCACTCTAATCAAAGCGGAAATGCCATCTTATATTTTGGGAAGGATGAGCACAAAAGATTTCGTATCTATCTGAGCGTCAAGAGGGGAGACGAGAAGATTGTTGTGCAGCACGCAATGAGTAAGGGTGAGGCGTGTATTCTCAGTACCCTGTTGCGTCAAGCGATCGAAGTTATGCATAGATGGTGTTAACTTGGGTTGATCTTTGTTTTTAGATCGTTCTCCATGCGCTCCATCAATGCTTTGAGCACATGGACATCAGTACGTAAATCGCCAACGGTTGTATTGAGGCGGGCGATATTATTTTGTAGTTGGGTCATATGGGCCGCTATAATTTCTGTATAGCGGTCCATTTCTTTTTCAACATTCAACTCATTGGTATCTTGTTTTCTACTAATGGTGGTAATACGCACATTAGTTGCAGTAATGGCATCTTTAATTTGCTGTTTTTCTGCCCCTATCGAAAAAGCTGTACCAAGAGCCCCACCTAAAATGCCTATAACAAGACCAATCACGCCATAAAGAGTATGTTGCTTTTTTGTCATCCTATCCTCCTAGCTCTATCTGTTCCAGCAAATCTCGTTGCCAATTATCTCGGGTAATAATCAAGAATTTCAATCCGCGTTTTTGATAGAATGCCTTTTTTCTCTCCAGTTTATTATCCGCACGGACTTCCATAAGTCCATCATATTCAATCCACAAATCGTAATCTGGCAAATAGAAATCGCAAATGCTGTTGCTAGGTTTTGGCAGTCGTTTGTGCGGAACGTATTCGATATCATTGACAAGAAGCCAATCTGCCACATTGGCTTCGGATTTTGAATCGTAAATCTCTCCGTCTAGTCCGATTGTTTTCTGCCACATTACTCTAACATTCCAACAAAAATATAGGGGGCTATGACTGTCGGGTCAGCCAACACCCCCCTTGTTCTAGAGTGTATTTTCGTTTACAAGTATTCCAACTGACAATACAATCCGAATGCCTCCTTAGAACCAATACTTAATGGACTGGCCGATATATTAATGTACCAGTCATGACGTGTATCCTGAGTATCAGTACCTGATGGACTCAGACCACCACTACCGGCACCATAAAGCAATGGTACCGTAACGCCAGAACCAGATGGTGCAATCCATCCTGGATGGCTACCTGGAGCAAGTGCTGTACCGCTGGAACTAACACCAGAACCACCGTTCGCAATTTGAAGTACTTGAGTTATTACGCCCGTAGCGCCAGCATTAATATCACTACGATCATAAATACGAAGCTGACAATTCTGGGTTTTCACCGCACTATCAAAAGTAAAGCGAATATTCATTGTTCCAGAATTAATAGCTACCGCTGACGGAACAATAGTCTCCCCGCCATCAATGCTAATACCAGATGAAGTAATATATTTACCGTTCGTAGCTTGTGGTCCCTCGGAAGAACCAGTATTTGTGGTAATATATGTGCTATCTTGATACTGCCCGACTTGAACGGAATTTCCGAATGATGCACCGAAAAAACCTAGACCAGACGAATTCATATCGACCCATGTTCCATCACCTTGTCCTGCATAGAAATCAATTGCTGCTGCCATATCTTTCACCTCCCTTCTTTTTTAAAAGTTTATAGCTTACCCATTCTATTATACACCAAAAACAGTTAAATTCTAGATATATTCTAGATCAATTCTAAAAGAAAAGGTCTTATCGCCAGGAGTTGTTGGTGATGCGGATAGGGCAACATACCAGTCATGACGAGTATCAGTCGTAGCTGGACCTAGAGGACTAATTCCAGAAGTTCCTGGGGAATCTACGAGATTAAGTTGTGTCACAGACCCTTGCATCAGAGTCCACACAGAATCACCTGTGCCAGTATCTGTTTGCAGTTTACTTGTATGAATGATTTCTGCTCCATACACATTTAATCCCGTTGGAGCATTACCGGTATCAGACCCATCAAAAACTATTAGACGAGCATTCTGTATCAAGACTGGCTGTGGATGTGTAAAGCGTAAATTTATTGTTGCTAAATAATTTGGTAGATTTTGAAGATTAATTCCACTACCAGTTTGTCCGATAATAACGCCAGACGCAGAAGTTCTACGACAATTATCGCATTCTTCATAAGCGATTGAGCCAGCAATATTTGTAACAAATGTGCGTCCATTAAATTCATTTAGGGATAGAGGGCTACCAAAACCATTATAGCCATAGAATCCTAGAGCTTCTCCATTATCTATTTTAATATCTGTTTCTGCTATATATACGTTGACTTTTGACATTGCTTATTCCTTTCGTTTATTTATACACCACATCTAAGGGTAATTTAACGCTAATTCAGCATGTGCCTCTATCGGGGGCATACCATTGATGCTAGTCAATGTGTCTCCTTGCATTGACAATGGACCTGAATTTGTACGTATAAGTGTAGTTATGTATGAATCCATTGTTAGAAAAGCAGATTGATACGGCGGTATCGTTATGATTTCAGAAATAGACAAATTAATAGTTCGAACACCACTAAATGCACCTGTATAACTTTGCTGATCAATTGTGCTATCTAAATCGACATATTCATATTGATTAAAATTGCCTATTCCAGACACTATTCTAACTTGAGCAAATTCGCTACGACTAGCAAAACGATCATGACAATCTCCGTAATAATCTGCTGTTATTTCAATATTTATATCAATATCCGAATCTGACATATTGGGAATTTGTAACAACTTTTCTCTAAGCGGACTAGAACCTGGCACAATTGATCCAGGATGAATCCCACTAACCCCAGCATCAAACGCAGAACCAGCATATATTCTCATCGCTGGACTAGTGCCAAATTGTTTTTGGAACCCTTCGCTTTGTTTCCAATAATAAATTTCGTTGATGTTGTCCAGATAACTATACGTAAAAGAACCATTAATTTCATTTATAATATTAAGTAATTGTGGATATGTATTGTAGTTATAATCAACCGGACCTAAGCCAGACCACACAGGAACATCTGGCATTGTCGTAGCAAACGTTAGAAATTCTGCTGTATGACTTTTGCCACCAAACGATCCACTTACTCCGGTTACATAACCCCAATATTCATTGGAACCGCTAGCATGTGGACTGACAATAGTATAATCAAAATCTGAATAATCATTAAGATCATTGAGTATGGTTCTCATTGTTAACCAATAATTACGAAATCTTTCTGCTAAATCAATATATGTATTTATTACTGATCTGTTTAGATTTGGTTCATCAACAGTAAATTCATTGGTAATTCTGGAACAACATAGATTATAGATCGAACCATTTTCTAGTTTTAGCGGGATAATAACAGTTGGTATTGGTGTCCCAGTTGCATTGGGATTTTGTGTGTTTGATACAGCATTCAGTATACCAAAATCTACACTTTTGTCATAAAATGCTTTGCCAACTTCTAAAATTGTTGTTGGGTCGTTTATGTCTTGGTTTGGTCCAACTCTTACCATAACAAGCTCCATTAATCAATCGGTTTAAACAAATTAACTTGTTGTTCTATAAACGGAGTATATGAACCATCATTATTTTCATTCCAACTTATTGTTACTTCCGCACCAATACTTAGGTAGCCTTGATAATTAGCTGGTTCTCCTATATTCAAAACAGAATTTAAAGCGATTAATTCACTTGACAATAGATTAAGTTGTTGTACTGTATTGGATACTGGTGACACTTGATATCTTGGTTGAGAACTGCTAGCATACGCAATAATGGTTGCAGTAAAACTAGGTGGAATAGGAGCGGGAATATCTATAAAATATGATATAATACCTCCGTCTGTAATCAAAAATTCATTAACTTGTACATCTGTACCAACCGGAAGTCTTCCTGGTGAAGTTTGTTTTTCACCCATATTAACTACATTTAAATAATTTCCAAATATTGCTGGGTTTCGAACAAGCGTTAGTTCTCCAAAAATATCAGCAACCCATTTCATCGGCGTAATATTATACTTAGGCTCAGAACTACTACTTCGTTCATATATTCTCCCCAATAAATCACCAACTTTGCGTCTATTACCTTCGGTACTAACATCTATAGGTGATTCTGGTAATTCTTTTTTCAATGTTCTTATAACTCTATCTAACTCCCAGTCATCTTTTGTTGGTTGCATGGTATTATTAAATTCAGCAGCTTGACGACGAAGTCTATCTATTAATTCTTGCTGTTGTCTTAAAAATTTGGACAATTCAGTTGTATACTGAAGTGATCTATAGACTGTACGAATTCCATTGATAGAAAAAATAATATTAATGGAAGTTATGGTACCAGTTGTATGCAATTGATCTCCAATATTGACAGCAGGAACTCCTGTAACTTCCAATTCCGCAGTTTTAGCATCAAGAGTTGTATCTGCAACAGTTTTAATTTTTGCTAAAGCTATTTGTTCTAACATATCCATACCAGCAGAATTAATAATACCTCTGTATCCGAACGCCCAAGGGGTCAGTGATGAATCAATGATTACTTCTGCGCGTCCTATAGCATTATTTCTATTTAGCCATGGACCATATGTTTCTCTTTGGTCAAGAAGAGCTAAATATATACTATCCAAATTTTTAAGTCTAGTTTTTGTTATTATATTTACTTTCTCTGATGTCCCTGTTTCTTCATCAATAACTGTTGTTTTTTGTATTGTTCTAACTCGCAATGGCGTAGCTAATGTAAGAACAAAATATTGATCACTAAAATCCTTTTGTAGACTATTTCTAACAGAATCTGTGTAAATCAAAGTTCCATTAGCTATTCTAGTTAATGTCACGGATACGGATAATACAAAACGTTGAAAGTCAAGCCGTGTAACAAAAGACATTCCATCGGCAGCATCTGATCGGAGAAATGCATTGGACGAAGAACTTATACTTGTAAAATTATCTAAGTTGAGAAGATACACTATGAATTGCTCTACCCAATATTCCATTTCATCGAAACCATCGATAATTTCTACAGATGCTTTAATGGAGATATTATTATCATCATCTATGTGGCTATTTGGGTTGGAGAATAATTCATCATCCCATTGATATGTTAATTTTGAGCCTCTTAAAAATCTTGTTCCAGGCAAAGGCAATGTTGCGAATGTAACCCATCGTCCATCTTCTGTCTGAAACTTTAGTTGACCATTTCTATTGAAATTCATAGGAATATCATCTGATTCATTCCAAGCAGCACTTGTCGGCGTTACCCATGATCTTCCATCGGAGCCAATTGTTGATGGAGGTGTAATTAGACCCAAAAATTTTCTACCCCAAAACTCATTTGCATAGGATATAATTTTTTGTGCATCTTCTTCTGTATAATCTTCGGATGTAAAATCTCCATTGATAACTTGTTCCATCACAGCTTCTGGATATAATGGATGTGACCTCTTGTTACCATTTTCATCAAAACCCCAAAATTGTTCCCATAAAGAGCCATCGGCTTTATGGAGACAAGAGCGATAACCACCAAGTAAAACTACTTTTTGAACTGCATTTCTATTTTCCAAACCTTCATGTTTTCTAATAACCGAATCAGAATGCAATGCCGTCAGTTGATCAACTGTCACATCCGTGATATTTGTGCGGCCAAACATATTGATTGAAATGATATTCCGAACTGTTGATGAATCACTCCCTGTTTGACTGGTAGTTACATACCAATCAAGACCATGATCATTTGCTATTTGGGACATCAATTCAAGTAATGATAGTGCCCTACTCTTCAATGAATATTCAACTAAACTACCGCGACTAGGAAGAGTAAAGTTGAAAACAACACTATAAGTTTGATTTCCATACTTAATACTCGCACTTTCTATAGCATCCTTCATTGCATTAAACGGAACTCCATTAATAAGTTGTGATGCTGTTCGAAATACTATCGGTATAACATTATCTCCATAATTGTACGCTTGCGTCCGTTCTTCATTAAATGAAGAACCAATGATAACTTGAGCAGCATCAAGAACTGGTTTGGTATCGGTAATACGAACTTGATAAACTCCAGTTCCTGCTACATCTATTTTGGCTTCTGTCCAAGATTGTACTATGCCACGAAAATCCAGCGCACCAATAGATATATGCACCAGTTGTCTATTGGATATAGTAATAGGACTACCATCCCTAACAACTGTAGTAGTAACAACAGTTGAATTTTGATTGATGCCCAGAGTTGTGTTCAAACTTCTCACATGGCCACCAAACAAATCATATGTTGTTTCGGGTTGAATTGTCATTTATGTCTCCTTCCTAAATCGTGTTATCCTATCGGCGACACCTGTAGTTGGATTCCATACAACAGAATCGCTAATAATAATTCCACCTTCTCCATACGGTTCTGTTGCTAATGTTGGTTGTGTGAGATTTCTTTTAGATCGAATAGTAACAGTAATTATCTCAGAACTACTTGTACCCATATTCTGGACAATAGGTCCAGCAATACGACCAGGAATAGGGATGACAGCCAAAACAGCGGCAGGCTCTTGTGTTTGGATTGTGATTTCCGTTCCATGCACATCCCTGTCTGTCCATGTCCATGTAGTTCTTACTACTCCCTCACGTTCATCAAAAGCCTTGATGACAGACATCAAATTATAACTCAAAGCAGTTCCAGCCAAGCTTTTGGCCGTAGTTAAAGCTTTACTATTACTGTAAATAGAATTCTTAGCGTTGGTCAAACGTTCTAATGCCGATGCACCTTTTCCTTCTATATTTTGTGTTAAAGTCAAAGTGTTCAACAAACTATCTAATGAATAAGAATGTTGAGCATCATCAGATGTGAAAACTGTGGCACTATCCGATGTATTCCATTGATAAGTAAAAGTAACAACACCATCTCTCTGATTCAATGCGAATGTCTCTTTATCTGGAGAATTGGGAATAGTTCTTTCACCCAAAAGAGACCCAACATAAGAAATTGCTATTGTTCTAGCAGTCGTGGCAGATGGAATAGCAGCCTTAGCATGATTCATATTCGCAACGGCGCCTGTACGACTATCAGAGGATACACCATTTATTATTCCCTGATATGTTACACTATATGCGTCTTGCCCTTGATTATAGTCAACTGTAAATTGTCGTTCTTCATATGTATTAGAGTTAGATAACAACCATTCTTCTGTAATTCCATAAGTACCACCATCTTGGTTTATGTTGATAACACTACTATAATGACCAGTGATTTTATCTGAAGCACCAAGAGCCGCAAACATAATATTGCTGTCAATTGCACCGTTTATCTTTGTGTCAACAAAATCTTTAGCATGTTCCCACGCTTCTTTATTTTCATATAAGCTCCCGGCACCATCATAGCCCAGTTTGCCATTTGCACTAACTTCGTGCGTAACTTTATATTGTTCATTTTCATGATTGACAATTTCTTCAAATGACCATGTTTCCGTAGAAGCAGATATTAAATCAGTTGCTAGACTATCTTCAATTTCTGTTGTTCCATTGATATAAATCCATGGTGCTTCTAATTCGATTGTATAATCACATTTTTCAGCCCATTGTCCTTCTGGGATGTTGATAGACAAAACTTTCGGATAACATTTAATTGGAGGTTGTCCACCAGCGGGTTGCCACTCCAAAATTCCACCATCTTCACTAAACAACCATCTTAGTGCTTCTTGTTTTCGTAAGATATGATTGAAATCTTCATTATTGCCTTCATAAGTTTCGTCTGGAGGATAGCCACCCGTTGTGTGGAAAGCTTGAGCTAATGATGAATATGATCCACTTGGAGACCCCTTAAAGGGTACAAAACTACCAGTAAGAATAATTGAATAAGTGGAACCAACTTTGGTGCCATCTTCGTTGACATCATAACTTTTGCTAATAGTCACCAGCGGAGATGGTATAATTTTGCGACCTATGCTATCAGACCTTGTATAAACTACAGACATTTAATATCATTTTCCTTTACATTTAGAACCCATGTGTATACAAGTTTCTTATTTTATTAGATGATCCAATATCAGTTACTTCAATATACAATGGTATACCACTAGATATAATATCTTGTATACCAAATAGAAAAAGATTAGTTTGACCACTTGTGCTTGCTAGACCAAGAGTATAGGTAGTAAATGAACCAAGTTCGGTATCAAGAATACCAAAGATAAACAAATCTGTTGATGCAATTGGTGGAACAGTCAATATTGATCCAGAGATATACATACTCACCGAGTTATTCAAACCAAAATGAACTTTGGCAAAAGCAGGTGTTTCTTTATTGATAGTATAATATCCATTATCTAATAAACCTTCATCTCCATCTCGCAAAGATAGGCCATTAATAAAAAGAGTTCTAGAATTAATTATTGATGTTCCATGTGGATATTCTCCATATGCATGGCCATAAGTATACATATTAATATTATCATTAGCAGTATTACCACCTTTAGCAAAAGCAGACCAGGTGCCGCTCTCTCCAGTAGTAATCGCATCATCCACTCTGATAAAAGAATGCCAACTAGAATTAACAGTTGGTATATCACCGCTGTCGTTAATAAAAAATGTTGCAGAATTATTCGTATAAAAAATAGTATCCATACCAGATGCAACACTATGAATAAACAGGTCAACGCTATTAGATGGATTATTTCTTACAGTAGAAACGAAAGCATCGATAGTTGGAAATGCACCCTTAACAAATAACGAACCACCACTAGATGCAATCGCATGACCCCATATGAAATCATCAATATTACCATTTACTGGAAGTGGACCAACAGTATACAAATTAATAGCTGATGATTTCCATGGCACTCCAGATATATATAGATCAATGTTGTCAAAAATTGGTAGATAACCATAAATATATTGATCCACATTATCAGATAATATCTGATGACCTTGTGTAAAGATATTAATACTATTAGATTCAAATAGAGGTCCAACAATATATAAATCTAAATCACTACTAGCAGGAGATGGTGCAACAATATATAGAGTAATCGAAGATGATGCGACAGGTGGTATTCCAGAAATATAAAAAGAGATATCTTCATAGATTGGAATATGACCATTGATCAATAAATCTGTTGACTTTGTTTCCTTCTGACTAGGAATATATAGTGATATATCTCCAGAAGTCTGTATACAACCATGAATAAAACAATTAATACCGCTACTGATAGTAGTACCAAACACAGAGCCATATAAATTCATTGGACTATCATAGGTGTTAACTAATTCATAGAGATTAGATAACTCATTTTCGGTAAATACATCATGTCCAGCCCAAATAATAACTTCGTCTAAAATAATATTATATGATGTTGACTCTAGCTTTAATTCAATAATACAATTAACATCTGTATCTGGAAGATCGGCACCGCCTCCACTACCAATATTTTGCCATCCACTGCCATTAATACTAACTAAATATTGCCATATTGATCCTTGCAATGAAAAATCAATTACTGTCAGATGCCACCCTTCTATTGATGGAAAAGATGGTACCTGTTTTGCAGCCCCACTAAGTCCCCTTTTAATAAGTCGCACAAACGGAGCATTACTGGATTCAAACATACGATAATAAACACCATTGCCGTCATCAACACTTGTACTACCGAAGCCAATGCGAATATAATCATCTTTGACAACCCCTCTATATAATCCGCTAGACCAAAAGGCTACAGTAAAATGATCATAGTTTTCTAAATCATCGTATCCTCCAGCAGCCTTCCCTCCTTTGATATCAACTGTTGTATCGCTATTCTGTGTAAATCCACTAACAACTATACCCGTGTCAAAGATACCATTGGCACTTCTCGTCCAATCAAAAGATTGGGTATATTCTGTATCAGAATCTAATGGATGATACCATAATACATTATCATTTCTAAGAAGTGACATTAAACTAGCTCCTGTGCAACATCAGCAGCAGCTATGGATAATTCTGGATCATCACTTTTGGCAGCTAGACTTTCCATAGCTTTTCTCGCCACCGTCTTAGCTATCAGAAGACCAGCTTCTTCAAGTATCGGACGAACTTCATTAGTAACATCCGCTGGCAATGTAGATAAATCTAATTCAATTCGCTGATTCGCCACTAATTTTAATTCATTTGGTTCATTGAGAATAAACCTCAAATTGTCTAAACTTTCAGTAAGTTGACCAATCTTTTCATCGGTAGCAACATCACGTTCTTGTTTATTTTGTACGTCAGACAATTCTTGTCTTGCTGGTTGTACTTGTTCTTGACGATCAAGAATAGCTTTCAATAGATCAACCATATATTTTTGATTTGTATTTCCTTCGTTCAATAATCTATTATATTCATCATATGCTTGTTGAATAGTCACACCACCTGATCTTATTTGAGTAGTCGTAATACCAGCAGCACCTTCTTGAGTAATATTTTGACGAACAGCACTAAGATGGGAAAAATCAACAACAGCTTGACCAAAATTTACAATAGATTGTTTCATTAATTCAGCGGTCGTAACTTGCATTCGTGTTGCGTCGGCAAAAATATTGGCAGATATATCAAAATCACCAATAATTTCAGCCTGAGTTCTAGTAGTTTCACTGATTTCTTTTGCCAAATTAACCCTAAGTGTATTATCCTTTTCTATGATAGCATCATATTTATCTTGCAAAGTTATTTGTGCTTTCTCCTGCTCTTTTGCCAAATTAAACAAAATTCTCTCGGCCCGAATTGGAGTAATTGCTCCAGTTCTTACTCTTTCTGCCAATCTAGCTTCAGCTTGTGAAAGTTCAAGTTGCTGTCTCAATGCTAATGTGCGTTTTTCTGATTCCAATGATTGCTGCGTTGCTCTATCAAGAGCTTCTAATGTTGTTTGTAACTCAATTGTAGAACGAGACAATTCTTTAGCTCTCTTAGAGGCATCCAGAAAACCTTCAGTACCAGGCTGTAATTCTGCTAGTTTCTTCTTTAGATTTGATGATTCTATTACTACCTCTTGAAAACTATCTCGAACTTGTTGTCGAATTCTCTCATCTCCAGCAATGTCGACCAATCTTTGTTCTCTTCCTTGGAAAAATCCAGTGCGTGGAGTTGGGAGCAAACCAGGAACTACGCCAGGTCTACCCCTTCGTTCTGTCATTTCTCTTTGTATTAATCTTAGTTCTTCTATGGTACCTCTCATAAAATTAGTTTCTTGATGTCCGCCCGCCTGAATTCCAACACGTCTTAATTGTTGTGCAAGAAAAGCAGCTTGTGTCTCTGGACGTACTGCTACATCTAATTCGAATTTACGAATAGTTGCTAACCTATTTAATTCATCTTCTATCTGAGCAAAAGTAGTATTCATAAATTGTGTAATAGATTTTACAACAGCATCACTAGCACCTACGCCGAAATCAGCAAATTCTTTTTGAAATCTTCGCTTAATTTCATCAGTATCAATAAACTTCCCTTCTTCGGCAACATTTCTTATGTCTTGCGCTATGGTATTGAAGAAATTTCCAAAGTTTTCTCGAACTACATCTGGTACATCTTTTTGAAAATCAAAAAACTTATCAATTTCACTTGTTAAATCAATATCAGCAGATGGTAAATTACTAATATTTAGAATAAAATTATCTAATAAATCTTCAACTTCACTAAATACACCAATAAATCGTGGAATATCTGGTGTAAACGCAAACAATTTTTTTAAATCACCACCACGAATAAGATTTTCTACTTGTTGAACATCAAAATCAAAATCGAACACAGGTGCTTTGATACCACCTGAAATTTCTGCAATTTGTGATTCAAATAATCGAGAAGAAAGATTAATAGTTCTGGTAGTCTGATCAACAGCTTTTGAAAATTGAAGAAGTTGACCAACCAACCTTGTAGGCACAAAATTCCTTGTTAACTTAATCATATTTTCTCTAGCTGATGTTTCTTCTGATATTTTTTTGATATTAATATCA
>Ga0307427_1000200_pt1 | contig 43562 bp, 42 predicted proteins | sample SalMarWE160190MG_FD_202162 | JGI IMG/M metagenome (GOLD analysis project Ga0307427, IMG submission 202162) | Salt marsh sediment microbial communities from the Plum Island Ecosystem LTER, Massachusetts, United States - WE1603-190 | ecosystem: Environmental > Aquatic > Marine > Intertidal zone >...
AGGCAGGTGTTCCCTCACTTCACCTGTGTCATTCAAATAGACCATGGGCTAGGGTTTTAAAGAATTTTATTCATCCCCAAGGAGTTCTTTGATTTGTTTATAAATATGGAAAATCTTGACAGTAACAACCCCCTTTGCTGTGATGCAAAATTGAGAAATTTTCGTTATAATAATCTTATGAAGACAATCTATTATTATTACCCCTAAAAGAACCACCCGTCCAGGGCATAGAACGCGCCTTGTTTGACGGGCGCGTTTTCTTTTTGTCTGTGAAATGAATCGTTACAGGAGGCGAGAATGAATATTGATCAAAAGGTATCTTATTTGATGCGAGGGACGGAATATGGCGATCCGGCTATGCATAAAGTGATGGAAAAGGAACTTCGGGAACGCCTGATCGAATCGGAAAAGGAAGGCCGCCCCTTAAGGGTTTACTGTGGTTATGACCCTCGCACATCCGACTTGCACATCGGCCATACGGTGACCATGCGCAAACTGCGCCAGTTCCAGGAACTGGGACATCATGTCATTTTCCTGGTGGGTACCTATACCGCCTTAATCGGTGATCCTTCGGACAAGGATAAACTGCGCGTGCAGTTATCCCAGGAGGAAGCAAAGCAAAACGCTGAGAGTTACGCTGAGCAAGCCTTCCGTATCCTGGATCGTGAAAAAACCGAAGTGCGGTACAACGCTGAATGGCTCTCCTCCTTGACATTGGAAGACATGATCTACCTGGCGTCGAATTTCACATTGCAACAATTCCTCACACGCGAGAACTTCCGCAATCGCTGGGACAATGAAGAAGCGGTTTATTTTCATGAATTGTTCTATGCCATCATGCAGGGCTACGACGCCTATGTGCTGGATGCCGATGTCCAGGTCGGCGGTACAGATCAGATGTTTAATATCATGACAGCCTCGCGAAAAATCATGACTTATTTTGGGAAGAAACCCAATGTCGGCATTATTCTGGGAATCCTTCCAGGCACGGATGGTGAGGTGAAGATGAGCAAGTCCCTCGGAAATCATATTCCACTCAACACCTCTCCAGAGGATACGTTCGGCAAAGTGATGAGTATCCCGGACAAGGCGATGCCAAGTTATGCTCGACTGGTGACCCGCTGGACGGTGGAAAAAATCGAAGATTTTGAAGAGAAAGTGCGTAAAGGCGAGATGCATCCCAAAGATGCCAAAATGGCATTGGCGAAGGAGATTACCGCTGCTTTCTTTGATGAAGAACAAGCCGAGAAAGCCCAAACGCATTTTGTCAATCTATTTCAAAAAGGCGATATCCCCGAAGATATTCCCGAATATGCACATTTGGGGGAACCCGTGTTATTAGATGTGCTGATTGACAGCGGGTTGGTGAAGAGTAAGAGCCAGGCTCGCCGGCTTATTCAACAGAATGGGGTAAAGATTGATGGTGAAACCGCTTCTGATCCATATGCTGTGCTGTCCCCACCGGTGACCCTTCAGGTGGGGAAACGACGATTTGTGAAAGTTGTTGATTAGCAATAATCTTAAAGAGGGCTGTGGCGACAGTCCTCTTTTGGTTTAATTCCCTCAGTGATTCTATCTTGTTGCCTCTATAATCAAGGTGGTTCCAATCTCTTCTGCTGATTCCGGATTATCTCCCTCTAAAACAACGACGGCAACCATGGGCTGCCCCTGCCATTCCGAGGATGTCCCTGCGATGAACCAGGTGATCCTGTTCCCATCTTCGGTCTGAGCCCAGGCTGTTTCCCCCCAGTAGGATGCCCCATGAACCTGCAAGAGGGATATTACTTCTTCTGCTGATTCATTGGGCAGCGCTTGATGACACTCGCCTAATTTTGGGAGTGTCACCCAATTCCCGCCCGGATCCTGGTAACTGTTCACAATCCTGGGCGCAGGCATGACACCCTGGTTTGTGAGGGCGCTGGCGGCTAATGCCACTTGTAATGGGTTGATGTTGAGGGCCTGTTCTCCCCTCAAGAAGGAACCTTCGTCCGTGATATCATCATTTTCGACTTCAGCGACTTCCAAGCGAAGTTCGGGAGCGGTGTAGAATCCCAGGTCTTTATAGAGATTAATCAGTGTTGTAATCCCCGTCAATGTTCCAAGTTCGACCTGAGCGCTCAGGCAGCCGTTCGCTGCGAGTGATTTCCAGGTAATTTCTTCCTTGATGGGTTGTGCGCACATCACATCCCCCGAAAGGCTTGAGAAACGTTTTGCAGGATCCGGGGTGTTTTGTATAAGTTCAAGTTGTGTGGTTAATATGAATGGCATCAGGCTGGACCCCGCGGGATATAATCCCTGTGTGGCGCGGTTGATAAGTGGGGCGTTTTCGTCATTGATTAAGATCTCCCACTCTTCGTCAAGGTTAACCCCATCAAAGTAGGGATGGGATGCCATCGCCAGGATTTCGCCCGTCTTTGCGTTCATCAAAATCACAGCACCCATTTGGTGATTCAGCAGGTCGTCTGCTATTTGTTGAAAATCCAGGTCAATGGTCAGTCGGACATTCAGCCCTTCAGGCGGCTGATTATACAGCAAATCTTTCCAGAATAAATCTGAATATGGGTATCCCTCATATCCCCGAAGATAATCGAACATGGTGGATTCAATCCCGGTCTGTCCATATACACCATTCGTATAGCCAATAATTGGATAGAGGGGAGTGTAACTGCTGTCGCGCTGATAGGCACCGATTTCGCCAATTGTTTGGACAATGATTCTGTTATCCCTGTCAAGAATACCCCCGCGGAGAACATACCGATCCTCAATCACCCAACGCGGGTTTTCAGGACGAGCACTCAAATCTGACCTGAACCAAAAAGCGAGAAGGCTGGTGGCGAGGATTTCGATTATGAGTGCCAGGATGAGGAAACTGCTTACCAGGACATAGCGCGGCGATTTATCAACACATGTTTGTCTTATTGAGGATGAGTTCTGGCTGATAACGAGGAGGATGACCACGGCAGCAAAAGAAACAATGAGGGAAGACCCGCCATAAGACACAAAGGGTAGTGTCACGCCAGTTAGGGGGAGGAGGCCGATATTCCCACCAATGATCAGAATGCTTTGAAAACCAAAATAATAAACCATCCCAAGAGAAAGATACCTATGGAATGAATTTTGTGATAATGATGCGATTTTTACCCCTCTATAGATCAATAGGGTGATTAGTAGAATGATGAATGAAGAGCCTAAAAATCCCATCTCTTCGGTTATGGCAGAATAAATAAAATCGGATACTGAGACTGGGATCAACCCAGGGCTTCCCAGTCCTGGTCCGGTGCCCATGAGTCCGCCTTCAGCTATGGCGATCATCGATTGGATGACTTGATAGGATGCGCCGGAGGGGTCAATAAAGGGATGCAACCATGTATCAATCCGTATTTTGACAATATCCACAAACAGGTATCCCAACACAGCGGCGATGAGGATAATAATGGGACTCAAACATGTGATCCATTTATGACTGGGCGCAGAGTAGAGCATAGCAAGAAAAATCAGCAGAAAAATACCGGCGGATCCCAGATCGTGTTGAAAGATCAGTAATAACACGGCTATGCCTGTCACAAAGATGATGGGGAGAAAATATTCTATGGATTGGCGTTTGAGGATAAGACGGTCGCTGAAAAAACCGGCTAGATAAACAATGAGTAGTAGTTTGAGAGGCTCTGAGGGTTGAAAATAAACTCCTATGAATTGCAGCCATAGCCTTGGGCCGTCACCGCCGGGATTTTCTCCCACAATGATGGTTAATGCAGTCAGGATCAGGCCTAGAACGAGCCAGATGTATTTATAGCGACGGAGGTAATCCAGAAATGTCGAAAATTTCACACCTAAAATTGCGATCAGACTGCCTATGGCAATCCAGGCGGTTTGTCTCAAACCCAGATTTGGATAAAGCCGCCAGATGGTCATTAAGCCTAACCCACTCAAAGCGGCAATAATTGGCAGGAGATAAGGGTCTCTGTTGGGTAGTGTTTTCTTTGTTTGATAATGCAGAAAAGCTAACGCAGCCATCCATACGATCACCCCCAGCCAATGCCGGAATTGAAAAGCCTCTACACCAGCGTGAGATCTGATCGCAGGCGCAGCGGTCAAGATCAGGGCATAAATAACGATCAACAGAACCGCAAGAAGGATAAGGCGGCTCTGCGTTTGGTCTTTTGTTGGACCCTGGTCGGCAGATGGGAAGAATTTCGACACCATTAATCCAGATATTTTCCAATCAAGAGATCCAATTGTTGACGTTGATCCGCATCAATATGTTGGGGATTTGTAATGAGAGCGTCACGCAGGGCATGGTGGCAATCACAATCCAGGCTGGAATCGATGCGTTTGACCATGTTCTTGATTGTGTCCTGAGCGAGCTTCACATTTTTTTGCAGTGTGCGGACGATCATTTCAAGAGTGACGGTTTCCTCACTGACATGCCACACGTCATAATCTGTAACATGTGCCATAGTTGTATAGCAGATTTCAGCCTCTCGCGCAAGAAAAATTTCGGGTGCAGCGGTCATGCCGATAATGTCCATTCCCCATTGCCGGTAAACGTTGGATTCACCTTTAGTTGAGAATCTGGGTCCTTCAATGGTGATATATGTACCTCCTCGATGATATTGCGCGCCGGATTCTTTGAGGGAATCTTCTAGAACATCTGAGAGAGCTTCACAATAGGGATCAGCGACACTGACATGCGCCACCAATCCCTTGCTAAAGAAGCTGCGGTGACGTTTATGTGTAAAATCGAAGATCTGGTTGGGAATGAGGATTTGTCCGGGTGCGTAAGCCTCGCGCAGCGAGCCGCAGGCGCTGACACTGACAATGCGTTTTACACCCAGAGATTTCAAGGCATAGATATTGGCGCGGTAGGGGACTTCGCTGGGGGGATAAATGTGACCGATGCCGTGACGCGCCAGGAAGGCAACTGTTTTTCCGTTCAGTTTTCCCAATGTGATCGGCGAGCTGGGCTTGCCGAAAGGCGTGTTGATTTCTTTGGTTTCCACATCTTTCAAATCTTCAAACCCATATAGACCGGATCCGCCAATAACAGCTAAGATGGGTGATTCATTCATTTTTATCTCCGTTCGATTTCAGTTTATTTTGATGGATAGTGTCAATTGTCCCAAACGCAATTCATCGCCATCGGCAATGACGGTAGGCTTGTTAAGTATATGACTATTTAATGTGGTTCCGTTCGTGGAGTCAAGGTCTTCAGCCCACCAGTGTTTATGATGAAATGAAAGTTTGCAATGCCTCAACGAGATTGTATCTTCGTTGAGGGGAAAGTCACAGGCTGGATCGCGTCCGATGACCACTTCTGTACTTGTAAATTGCCTTTCATGGGCATGTTGATTGATGCTGGTGTGCAGTGTGATTGCTGGAGCCTGTTCTTTTCTGAAATTTACTTTTCTCATACGAAGGTCTGAGAAAATGGTATATCCTATCCAGCCCAGGAAGAGATAGGAAAGCAACAGCAGCAATAAACGCAAAATGAAGACGATGATGGCATTCATTTTTCTGAATCTTCTATTGATTGATCTTCTGAATCAACCGTTATGACCGTGGTTGGGTGTTCGCCGGTGGAATCCTGAACGTAGATCAGGTTAGTCACACCCAGCCTGACAACATCTCCAGCTTGCAGTGTCGCTTGAGATATTTTCTTGCCGTTCAGGAATAACCCTCCCGAAGATCCCACATCAAAGATCACAAACCGCCGGTTGATGGATCGCAATTGTGCATGATGCCTGGAGACATGTAAGTCATCAAGGATGAGGTCGTTATTTGAATGACGTCCGATGTTGATCACATTTTTATCGAGAGGAAAGCTCTTTTTCCCGCCGATGACGAAAAAGGCGTTTTCGGGCAGGGAATGTTGATCATTTCCCTTTTCGTTTTGAGGCATAATGGCAGTGTCCGACAGGCTTGGCTTGGTCGGTGAAAATGATGCTGTGATGTTGAATTGGTTGAGGACAACGTCTGGGTTTTTATGGATTTTAATTTCCGGCGGTTGCTGGAAGGTGAAACCTTCCTCTGCACCTGTTTTCCAGAGGACGGAGGCTATTTCATCCAGGATATCTTGGTGGGACAACCATTCAGAAAAGTCTTCGAGCGGGACTTCCAGAGTGAACTGGTCTGGGGCATAGAAAGTGTCCTCGGGGTTTTCTCTAAGTTTATCTTTCATCACTCGAAGGAGGTCATCAACGAGGGAGGATTGATGGATTTCATCAGAGAATAGAGATAAGAGGCGTTCTTCAAATAATGCGCGTAATTTTGATTCAATTTTGTCAAGTTTTTTGTTCATAAGGTTCTACCCAGTATAATTATACTAGGATGTCCCATAATGGTTATCAGGAGATTGATCATACAGCAGACCTCGCTTTAAAGGTATGGGGGAAGGATTTTGAGACGCTTTTACGGCAGGCAGCGTCAGGTATGTACGACCTGATGGGTGTGGTCGTGAATGAGGGCGCTCAGATTCAAAATGTTTTCTCTCTTGATAAGGACTCGGATGAGACGATTTTGGTTGATTTTCTGAACGAGTTGGTGTATCTGGCTGAAGATAAAGGATACTACTATTCAGAATTCGATTTCAATGTAGAAGGCAATGCCTGGACGGTCAGATGCAGGGGGCAGAGAATTGAAAACATCAAACGATCTATCAAAGCCGTAACTTTCCATGACCTGGAAATCAACCAGACGGAACAGGGATTGAAGACGATTATTACGTTTGATGTGTAGAAAGATAAAAAATGACGGATATCAAGATGAAACAATTCACAAAGATCAGTGATTATGAGTGGGAGATTTCGCCAGAATTTCGCGCCGATATGCGCGTACCGGTTCGGATATTTATGTCCAGAGAGCTGTTGGAAAATTCGCTGGATGATAAATCCATTCATCAAGCCGTCAATGCCAGCACACTGCCCGGTGTCGTTGAAGCTGTATTGGTCATGCCGGACATGCATCAGGGTTACGGCTTTCCCATTGGCGGGGTGGCAGCCATGGACCTGGACACGGGAGTGATCTCTCCTGGCGGGATTGGCTATGATATCAATTGCGGTGTGCGCCTGTTGGCTTCGCAGATCACTTTGGATGAAGCGCGGCATTGGCTTCCTGACCTTGCTAATGCGATCAACCATTACTGCCCAAGCGGGGTTGGCGTTGACAGTAAATTGACCTTATCCAAGCGTGAACTGATGGAAGCTTGTGTGCAAGGAGCGCGGTGGGCAAAGGCAGAAGGTTATGCAACGGCTGAGGATGTCAAGCACACGGAGGATCAGGGCTGCTTGGATGGGGCGGACCCCGACAAGGTTAGTCAGCGCGCCTTGGATCGCGGCCGCACCCAATTGGGCACCCTGGGTGGCGGCAACCATTTCATCGAGGTTGATCTGATTGAACAAATTTATGACCAGGAAGCAGCTCGTGCCATGGGTTTGTTTCAGAACGAGATCGCTGTTCAAATCCATACCGGTTCCAGAGGGTTCGGCCATCAGATTTGCACCGATTACGTCCGACGACTTCAAAGTGCGGTTAATAAGTACGGCATCAAACTGCCCGATAAGCAGCTTGTCTGTGCACCGATTGATTCGCCCGAAGGTCAGGACTACCTGGCTGCCATGAGATGCGGTGCGAATTATGCATTCCTGAATCGGCAGTTGCTCGCTGATAAGGTCCGAAAAGCTTTTGAATCCGCCCTTGCTGGAAAGGTGGAAGACTGGCATCTTAAACAGGTTTATGATGTTGCCCATAACATCGGCAAATTTGAGGAACATAGCATCAGCGGGCAAGAAAAAACCGTTTGCGTCCATCGAAAAGGCGCCACTCGGGCTTTTGGGCCAGGCTCCGCTGACCTTCCGGAAGATTATGTGGATATTGGACAGCCGGTATTGGTGCCCGGTTCCATGGGAACAGCTTCTTGGGTGTTGATCGGCACGGAAAAGAGCATGACGCGTTCATTCGGCTCTTCTTGTCACGGAGCTGGAAGGGTCATGAGCCGTTCGCAAGCCAAGCGTGAGGTTTGGGGAGAAGATTTACTGCAGCAGCTTGAGAAAGATGGTATTGAAGTTCGTGCCGGCTCTATGGCGGGATTGGCGGAGGAAGCACCTCAAGCCTACAAGGATGTTGATCTGGTCGTGGAAAGCGTTGTGGGAGCTGGTATCGCCCGAAAAGTGGCGAGATTACGCCCTCTGGTAGTGATCAAAGGTTAGCTCCAAACATAAATCGGGTTGCTGAAGATCCACCCTCTCAATTTACCCTTATAAGGGATATAAGATTCTGTTCGATAAATGCCCGGTTCAGTGGTGATATGTGTGCACACTTCCCGATCTGACCATTCCTTGATCAACTTACCGTCTTTAAACAGCCGGCAGGGATTCTTCTGAGGTTGACGGATTTGAAAAGTCAAGCCGCCCTTTATTATCACCTGATCTCCCATGAAAAATTGCCCGTCATCATTATGAACGGAGAAGCGGAAACCATCAGTCGGTGCAGGCAGGTCGTAGGCAACGTAGCAGTGACCCTGGCGGAGTGACTCAAGTATCGTTTTTCTGTCCTCTGGGAACGCGCCGGAAAGGGGTTCAGGCGTGAGGATATGCGTTGTTACGCTCTTGAAATGGTGCAGGTAAGGATACAGTTTGATGGTGAATGGGCCGAATTTCTTGACGAGTCTATGGGCATCCACGCCGCCAACGGCGACTATTGGGCTGTTTTGTGAGGCGATCAATTCATCCCACAATCTCAGGGTTCGTTCAAGAGGACCTAAGGACATCCGCTTGGGGAATAACGCATTGACAGCAGCCGAGAATAGATTGGGCGTGACGCTCTTAAACTCGGACAACTGATTCCAGAGTTCAATCCCCGTGAACCTTTGAATATCCCAATTCCGCCAAGAGAATTCTTTTTCGTGGAACATCTCCAAAGCATCCTCAATAGGATGTGCAATAAAAGAAAGGCCGTTACTGCGCTGGGTTTGATCAATCAGGTGCTGTGGATTTTCAGCATAGGGAGACATTTCTTTTTGGGTGCCGATGACGAGCATGTGATTGCCGGGAGGGTCAAGGGTTCGGTCGTGCACTTCCTCGCCGACCAGAAGCATCACTTTTTTCTTTCCCTCGCCGTAATAGCCCTCCATTCCTCCAATCCATATGTTATGGTCTGTGGTGATGATGCCGTCTAATCCAGCCTCAGTTGCGATTTGAACGAGTTCTTCATGGTGGGCGCTGCCATCGGAATAGGTTGTATGAATATGTATTGAAAATTTAGTTTCATGCATTGGGTTGACGGTTTTTTGAGGTTGTGGGTATAATCATCTCTGTTAAAGGAGGCATGTGTGGCATATTATTTTAGTATTGCATTAATTATAACGTCAATTGCCCTGATCGCGAGTATTATCCTGCAGAGCAAGGGTGTTGGCTTGGGTGGCTTGACCGGCGGTGGAGAAACTGGCGGCGTTTATACCCAACGGCGGGGCATTGAGAAAATTTTATTCTGGATTACCATTGGATTGAGCGTTGTTTTTTTTGTGCTGACGATATTGACAATCATGTTTATGGGATGATCCTGGTGATTTTGGATTTACCCTGGCGATTTTCATTCTCAATCAAAGGTTCCGGGCAACTCGCCAAAAGGGTTGCCCTTTTATCTTAAGCCTATGAAAAAATTTAGATGGCAGCTGCTTATTATATTGGTCACGGGATTAATTGTTGGCATTTTGTTGATCATCCAACAGATGGATACCGATGATAACGTGGTGTCAACGCCATCGCCGATCACTGGCGGGATCTATACGGAAGCCCTGATCGGTGAATTTATGCGTTTGAATCCATTCCTTGACATTTACAATCAATCTGATCATGCGGTGGATCAATTGTTATTTAATGGGCTTGTTCGGTTTGATTCAAAAGGGATTCCGCAAACAGATCTGGCTGAATCCTGGGGTGTTTCAAAAAACGGGACGGTTTACAATTTCAGTTTGCGAAGCGATGTCTATTGGCACGATGGGGAGGTTTTCGACAGCAGCGATGTGATGTTCACGATTGGGCTTCTCCAAAGTGACCATGGGTTGATCCCTGAAGACCTGCGAAATTTCTGGTCTGAAGTTGAAGTTGTGGCGCTTTCTGACAGCCAGTTGCAATTTTTGCTTCCTGAACCTTTTGCACCTTTTCTGGATTACCTGAGCTTTGGCATTCTGCCGGAGCATCTCTTGGGCGGGCTTACCTTGGAAGAAATGATTGATCATCCTTTCAACCTGGCACCCGTTGGCACGGGGCCCTTCAGATTCCAGCGTCTGCTTGTGGAGAACGATCGAATTGTGGGCGTTGTCGTGGAGGCGTTTGAAGAGTATTACCTCGACCGCCCATACCTGGATGAGATAGTCTTTCGATTTTATCCAACCTCTGAAGATGCCCTTACAGCGTATCAATCAGGTGAAGTCGAAGGCATCGGTGATGTAGAGGATTCGATTTTATCGGATATCCTCGCGGAACCGGATCTGGCAATTTATACCGCCCGGGAGCCTCTTTTAACAATGGTGTACTTGAATTTGAATAACCCTGAAGTTGGTTTCCTTCAAAATCCAGATTTTCGACGCGCCATGATGGCAAGCATAAATCGGGATTTGATTATTGAGAATGTCTATCATGGGCAGGCTGTCCCAGCAAATGGGCCGATTATCCCCGGCACCTGGGCTTATTATAATGACCTGGAGAAGATCACCTACGACATGATTGAAGCGGAGAGGTTGTTTGAAGCCACCGGCGTCACCTATGATGCAGATGGAAAGGTTTATTTGACCGAGGATGATTTGGAAGTGGCGATCACGCTCCTACACCCGGACACTGCAGAGCACACCGCCATCGCCCAACAGATTCAATCTGATTGGGGAGCCCTTGGCATTCTTGTGGAATTGGAAGCGAAACCTTATGACGAGGTTTTGTCGGATTTAGAAGCCCGAGATTATCAGACTGCCCTGGTGGATATCAATTTGACCAATTCGCCGGATCCCGACCCCTATCCTTTCTGGGGGCAAGCTCAAATGAAGTCCGGACAGAATTATGCGGAATGGGATAACCGCTCTGCTAGTGAATATTTGGAGCAGGCACGTATGACGGTTGACATGGGCGAACGTGAAAGGCTCTATCGAAATTTTCAGGTTCTCTTTATGCGAGAACTGCCCTCTCTACCGCTCTTCTATCCGGTTTTTACCTATGCCATCACAGATGACATTAAGGGCGTCAATATGGGACCTGTCTTTGATCCGGCGGATCGCTTCAACAGCGTTAATTCCTGGTATATCCTCTCCGGCAAAGATACGGCTCCAACGCAAATCACTGAAGAGCCGACTGAGTCGGAGGAATAGCGGGGAGCCATGGCGCCTTTCTATACCGGCAAGGGTGATTCAGGGGATACAGGATTCCTCGGCAAAGGTCGTGTTTCAAAGTCCTCCGCTCGTATTGAGGCGGTTGGAAGTGTTGATGAAGCAAGCGCTGTGATCGGCTTCGCGCGGTCACTTGCTCAAAATGTTACAACACAATCCATACTTCTCCAAGCACAAAAGAAATTATATATCTTGATGACAGAACTCTCAGCGTTGCCTGATGAAGCCGGTCAATTTAATAGAATCAATCAAAATGATGTAAATTGGGTGGAAACACACATAAAACAAATCGAAGATGAAGTGAGCATCCCAAGGGAGTTCATCATTCCTGGCGATACCTGTGTTGGTGCTGCGTTGGATATAGCAAGGGCTGTTGTCCGGCGGGCTGAGCGCAGGATCATCACATTTCTAAACGAAGTGGAACTGCAGCGGTCGGACCTGGTTGCTTTTATCAATCGCTTATCCTCATTGATATTTGTCCTGGAAATCGCTGAAGCTTCTCATAATAGCGATGGTAGGGGGGTCACCCTGGTGAAAGAGGATGACGAATGATTGGGATGGGGACATTGATCAATGTGGGAACAATTGTCCTTGGTTCGCTTTTTGGTATCCTGATCGGCGCCCGTCTTTCTGAGAAATTCCGTCAAACGATTATTGCTGGATTGGGGTTGTTTACACTTGGGTATGGTTTGATGACCTTCCTGGAGACAAGTAATCCATTAATTCCCCTGGGCGGTTTACTGATCGGGGCGTTATTGGGGGAATGGTGGCGTATTGAGGAAGGACTCGAAATAATAGGCACAGCACTCAAAAAGGCAGTTATTAAAAAAGAGGGTGAAGGGGAATCTCAATCCAGATTTGTTGAGGGGTTTGTGACGGCGTCCCTGGTTTTCATGATCGGTCCCATTGCCATCCTGGGATCTATTCAAGACGGATTGGTTGGCGATGTTGAAATGCTGACGATCAAATCTATCCTCGATGGTTTTGCCTCAGTTGCCTTTGCTTCCACGTTGGGTATCGGTGTTGCTTTTTCTGCCTTGACGATTTTGGTTTATCAGGGTGCGATTACATTGCTGGCGGGCTTTTTCAGTCAATTCTTTTCTAAAGCGATGATGACGGAAATGACAGCCGTTGGCGGGTTGATCTTAATGGCTGTATCGATCAGCAGCCTTTTAGCGTTGAAGAAGATTCGCACGGGCAATTTTCTACCCGCATTGCTGATAACCCCACTCATTATGTTGTTATTAGAAAAGTTCTTTTAGGTGGTATTGAGTATTGAAACCCGGTGCTGACTCTAAGTTTCTAAACTCAGATTTCACTTCAATGCGCTTTCGACCGTGGATATTAACTCACTTGCATAGACCAATGTCTCATTAACCAGAAACGAGGGTGTGCCCGTAAGCCCGACCGATCTTGCATACTCATATTCCTGGAGATAGGCATCTGCGTACTTGTCGCTGGCAAGGCAGGTTTGGAATTCATCTGAATTCAGATCTGCGGATGCAGCGTATTCGATAAGGTTGTCTGATGTGTAAGCGTCTGAATGACCTGCATTTTCATAGAGATATTCTTTATATTCAAAGAATTTGTTTTGTTCTGCCGCACAATAAGATGCTTCTGCAGCAGCTAGGGACTGTTCGCTGTCAGAGGGGATATTGACATAGGTGAAATAGACATTACCCGTATCCACATATTCAGCAATAAAGTCTTTTTCGTGATTCTCAGAAAAACTCTTACAAACGCTGCACGTATAACTGGAGAATTCTACAACGGTGACAGGGGCTTTCGGGTCGCCGATAGAAAAACCTTTGGTGTTCTCATGTTTTGTGCTGCCAGCGAGAAATTTTGGCAGAATCACTGTAATGCTGAACAACGCGATGGCGGCGATGGCGACGAAAATGAAGGTCATCACACGCCGGCGTTTTTGTTCCTTCCTTTTTTCGCGAATTATTTCTCGTTTGCTCTTGCCTAAACTCAAGCCAACCTCCTAAAATCCGAACCTTATGATTTTGCCATATGAAACGGCATTTGTCCAGCAGAAGGTTCTTGTCCCACAAAAGAATAATTTTATAAATCGGTTTCGTAAACCCGAATACTCTCCGATGTTCGTCTGAAATTAAATTTTCTGTAAAGGTTGAGAGATGATTTGTTATCTGATTGAGTGTTCACCGTAACCCTAGAGAACCCCCGTTTTACAAAGCGTTTGAGTAAATTGTAAACAAGACCTGTGGCAATCCCCTGCTTTTGGTAATTGGGATGTACAGCCAGTCTTGCCAGGTGACCATAAATCGTCATTGATGTGCTGATTTGATAGCCTATGATATTATTGTCGATTAACGCCACTGTGCTGATTCCGGTTTGATGATAGGCTTTGGTCAGACCAGCCAGTGAATTCTGCCAGAGAGGCGGAAAGGCAAGTTGGTCAATGTGTTTTACCGTTGGAAGATCATCCAACGCCATTTGCCGGATAGTAATGTCCTTGTTTTGTGATTCATTTTCTGAGAGATTACCCTGCCATTCCAGGACGATGATATCCTGCCGGTTCACAAAGCCAGAATCGACCAGGAGCGCCTCAAACCATGAATGTAGGGCTAATGCTGCCAAGTATTGACAATTTCTCTCTCTGAGCCTCTGTATTGCTCTGGGGAGTAGCTTTTGCCAGCACCTCTCTACAGACAGGTTATTCCTAACACCGAAAACGCGCACCCAAGCTGCTTTATCATTTTCCGGGGTGGCGCAAAGGGCTGCTAGTATTCTATTATTATTCTTTTCCAATAAAAAAGGATGGCTTCCAAGCCAATCCAAAGCAGAAAACCAATCTAAATGTCTGTGAATTCTATTGTTATGGTTGAGAAATCCCGCAAGTTGTTCGTAATCTTCCTGTACGGCTTCGAATATCAACCTGTCAACTTGAGAGTCGTTCTGTTGGGGAAGCATTTATCTGCCTTGCCAGATAACACTATATAACTTGATCAACTTAATCAACTTATGTACCTATTTGAACGTGCTGATTATTGTAGTGTTTTAATATATTGTAGGAGCATCTTTGCGATTTGCGCCTGTTCTTCCTTCGGTATTATTTTTAATGCAGAAACAAGCTGTTCGTATGGGTCATCCTCTCGGTTATCATCTGCCTTATCAATTTCGGGATATTCAGGCTGCCATTTTGGCGTTTTCTGGTTGTCTTGATCAGGTTGGTTCTCAATGGCTTGATAATTCTCATCGAGAAAATAATCCAATGATTCTCCAAGGCAGTCGGCGATCATGATCAAATTGGAGATAGGAATGGGTGTGCTGATGTTATCAAAATCTGATAGATCTTTCTGGGGGATGCCGGTTTTTTCATGCAATTCTTCAAGCGTCACCCCTGTTTTTTCTCTGAGCATGTTGAATTTCGCCCGGATCATCTTATGACGTAAATGTTTGTATTGAGGTCGGTGCGATCTTTCAGGGAGTGAAAGGGTTAGATTTTCTAAGGGGGACTCATCAAAAAAGGCGGTCAGAGGAACATCAAAAAAACGCGCCAATAATTCTACATCGGGGAGAGTGAGTTGGGCAGTGCCGTTTTCAAACCCTAAATATTGTTCTTTGGTTATGCCCAGGAGAGAAGCGCAGTCATGGATACTGCGTCGATTGGCTTTTCTGATGTTCTGGATTCGTTTGTTGAGGATCTCTGGGATGTGATTCATGGGTTTTCTCCAGCATTTAACTGATCATCCACTGTCTAATGAATCAATTATAGCTCATGCCCAAAGAATTTTCTAACGTTTTTCTTTTGGCTTAATCAGAAAGATCAATCTCAAAACTCTTTGCAGCGTAGACACAGCGGCCACCAATAAATGTGGCAACGGGTTTTATTTTCCATAAGTCCTGTGGATTCGTGCGAAATGGATCATCATCCAGCACCAGAAAATCCGCTTCATAACCTTCAGCGATCTTTCCCAGTCTTCCACCACGGTTGGCAATGATAGCGGGAGTGTGGCTGAATCCCGAAATGGCTTCTTCCAGGGTTAGTCTTTGTTCTGGATGCCATCCCTCAGGGCTGGGGTCACCATCCACTCGCCGGCGTGTCACGGCAGCATGTAAACCATAAAATGGATTGACGGATTCAACCGGAGCATCGGACCCAAACACGAGGATAGCGCCGCTCTTTAGCAGGGAACGATAGGCATAGGCATTTTTTGATCGCGCCCCCAAATGCTTATCTGCCATTTTCATGTCGGAGGGCGCATGGACGGGTTGCACGGAAGCGATGATATCCAGGGCAGCCAGGCGGGGAAGGTCTGTTGGGTTGATGATCTGAACGTGTTCGATACGATGGCGCAGGTGGGGCAGTCCCTGCCTTTGTTCATATGCCCTGATCTTTTCATAGGCATTAAGGACGGTTCGGTTCGCCAGGTCCCCGATGGCATGAATGGTTAACGCCAATCCGTTATCAACAGCTCGAATGCCCACGTTGATAATATCTTCTTCGGTCATTAACAATGTCCCCAATTCATTGCTCGCTTCGTAGGGCTCCAGCATAGCAGCTGTTTGGGGTCCTAAGGCGCCATCCGAGAACAGCTTGACGCCGCCAATATGCAGCCAATCATCCCCAAAATCGGTGTGTAAACCAGCGTTGATGAAGGCGTCCAAATGGTCGAAGGGGACATTTTTTCGCACTCTCAGGTTTAACAATTCCTTTTGATGCAGAGACTGTAGGGCTTGCCAGCAGTTAAAACCATCAAAATCATGCACACCGGTTAAGCCAACCTTCCAAAGCTCCGGAAAGAGTGCTTTAATTTTCGCGGTTAATGCTTCAATGGATGGTTCGGGGATGAAGGATTCGATCAGATTCATCGCACCGGATTCAAACAGGATGCCTGTGGGTTGCCCGGCGTGGTTCTTTTGGATTCTTCCTGAAGGCGGATCCGGTGTTTGCGGGTTAATACCGGCTAATGTCAGAGCCTGGCTGTTCGCCCAGCCAACATGGAGCGATTTCGCTGTGAGATATGCTGGGTGACCGTGACAAACCGTATCAAGCTGTTCTTTCCTGCCATAACCTTCCTCCCACTGGTTTTGATTCCAGCCGTGTCCCAGCAGCCAGGTGCCTTCTTGCAGCTTTTTTGCTGCTGCCTCGATTCGGGCAAGACATTCTTCCAATGTGTCCGTCTCACAGTCTACCATTGACATACTCTCTGCGAGGTGGCTGAGATGGACGTGGGCATCCGTCAGCCCTGGCCAAAGGCTGCGTCCCTTCAAATTAATGATGGATTCAGCATTTGAAAATATATCCAGAAGTTCAGAATCGGAACCAATGGCATGGAAGCGTCCATGGGCGATAACCAGGGCTGTGGCGCCGGGATGGGAAGGCGAATAGATGTTCGCATTGTGAAGGAGGATCATAGAATTATTCCGGCAGAATCTTATCCAAGATGTCGTTCAATTCTTCATCAGAATAATAATGGATGACAAGACTGCCCCCATTTTTACGGCTGTTCAGGTTTACTTTGGTGCCAAAGAAATTCCGCAATCGGTCTTCCAGGGCTTGAACCTCCGGGGATGGCGCAGGCTTGGTTTTCGGCGCTGGTCGTTCGCCGCTCATTTTTTTTACTAAGGACTCAGTTTGCCTGACGTTTAATCCAAGGTTGAGGATGCTGATGAGAACAGAGATTTGTGCTTTGACGCTGGAAAGCCCAAGGATTGTTCTGGCATGTCCCTCACTGATCTGCCCTTCTGCAAGGGCTTTTCTCACCTGATCGGGCAGATTCAACAGCCGCAAAGTGTTTGTCACGCTGGTGCGGCTTTTGCCGACTCGTTCAGCGATTTGTTCATGGGTGAGGTTAAAATCCTCAGCCAATTGCCGGTAGGCTTCTGCCATCTCAAGCGGGGTAAGGTCTGTACGCTGCAGGTTTTCAATTAATGCTAATTCCAAATGTCCCTGTTCCGAGACATTCTTCTCGATAACGGGAACCATAGTCAAGCCAGCCAGCTTAGCCGCCCGCCAGCGTCGTTCCCCTGCGATAAGAATATACTCGTCTTCCTTCGGATCAGCGGAGACGATCAGCGGTTGAATAATGCCGTGTTCTGTGATGGAAGCTGCTAATTCCTTTAGAGAGTCTTCATCAAGTGTGGTTCTGGGCTGTTGGGGGTTGGGTCGGATTTGCTCAATTGGGATATGAATGATTCCCTGGCCAGAGGTGGAGGAAGGTTTTTGACCTTCATTCTCTTCTCCGGAGGGGATTAAGGCATCCAGTCCCTTGCCAAGACCAGGTCTACGTGCCATCAGTTCGCCTCCTGTACAATTGGGATTTGGACATTGTCAGAGATCAATAATTCTTTCGCCAGAGCTGCATATGAACGGGCGCCGGTTGAATCTGGGGCAAAAACGGAGATGGGCATACCATAAGAGGGTGCTTCTGCAAGCCGGATAGAGCGGGGGACGACGGTGTTAAACACTTGCTTGCCGAAGACCCGCTGTACCTCCTCAACCACATCCGCAGCTAAATTTGTCCGCCCGTCATACATGGTCAGGATCACCCCTCGGATTGTCAGGTCATTGAACAGCGAACGCTTAATCCTATTGATGGTTTGCGTCAACTGACCCAGTCCTTCCAATGCTAAATACTCACATTGGACTGGGATCAGGACACCGTCCAGAGCAGCGACCAATCCGTTGACTGTCAATAATCCCAGGGAGGGCGGGCAGTCTATGAAAATGTAATCATAGCGCTGTTTGATGGGTACCAGGACATTCCGCAACTTGACCTCACGATGATCAACCTCGATCAATTCGATTTCTGCACCGGAGAGCGAAGGTGAAGCAGGCAATAACGACAATTTAAAGCGTGGATTATGCAGGATTTGTGAAAGGATCGGTTGCGCGCCAATCAGAACGTCGTATGTCCCGCCTGAAACTTCGTTTTTATCAATTCCCAGACATGATGTTGCGTTTGCTTGGGGGTCAATATCAACAATCAGTACACGTTGGCCAAAATAACCCAGATAAGCGCCGAGGTTAATGGCGGTTGTGGTCTTTCCTACGCCTCCCTTTTGATTGACAATTGTGTAAATTTTTCCCAATCCCATAATTCGATCCTTTATCGTCCAATCAATTCCATTCTTGCCTTTTGGATTACTTCGGGTGTTGGTATGCTGTCCAGGTGACTACGTGTGACGGACCATGAGGCGAGCTTGACGGCAAACCGACCGGCTTCCCAGGGGTCTTTCGTTGTGAAATACCGGTAAAAGAAGGCTGTGGCAAAAACATCACCTGCGCCTGTGTCATTTACATATTTTACCTCAGGTGCGTTGATATATCGGGCATCATTGTGCCAGTAGATTCTTGCGCCTTTATAGTTCTCTGTTACAGCAAATACGGGAATAGCATCAGCCATTTTTACGATCGTATTTTCATCGTACTGGACATCTTCCTGGCTGATAACGGCAACGTCAGCAAATGAGAGGTATTCGATTGCATCTTCCCAAGATCCCAGCACAACCTCATAATTTGAATTGACGCTGCGAAACCAACCTTGGGGGGTAAGGCATTTCAAACTCCTTGGAAACATTTTTAATATTTCAGCATCTACTTCATTTGCGACTGGCCCTAGATGAACGATTGCTGGTGGGGTATTAAATGATGGAATATCTTCGGAAGATATCTCTTCAGCAGTATGGTACAGGTATTGTGTGCGTTCGACACCATCTGAAATATTCTTGAAGGTGGAAGTTTCTTTGCTGCGTTTCACCTTCATCCAAAGGGATTTAAGGGGATCAACATTCAATTCAGGATTGAAAGCTGTAATGATTCCCGTATTCAACCCCAGCGCGTGTGCTGTCAGACCAGAGAAAGCGGCGGTTCCGCCCAGAGAGATGTCAGAATTATTGAGATCGGCTGTTACATGCCCGATGACGAGGTAATCCAAGGGCTGGTAACTTTCGATGGTATGGCTTTGGGGCGATTCTGACATTGTATTGACTCCGATAATTAGGCGTATTCACGATGCGACCAATAATTTTCAAAAAAAATCATCATGAATCTCTGTGACATTATAGCATGGTTGCCTTTCCCAACCTATTTTGTGAGATTAATTGATGATGATGAAAATTTCGGCGCTTATTTTTCATGAATTCGTCATCAGTACATTTAATTGCAGAAGGATAAGGCGGAAAGATTAATAACGCTGCAGTTTACGGGTTGGGGCAATCTGGAAGTTGATAGACAATAAAGCCAGGATTTTCGTATAGTATTTCAAAATCATAGGCATGACCTCGTTCTACAACCAGCGCGTTGGCTGAGAACACGCAGGCGATATCGGCAAAATTATCTTCGCTGTTGGTATAGAATTTCTCTTCTGTGATCTCCAGCGTATGGACGTAATTACCATCGAATTCCTCAGTCGCACCTGGCGCGACAGCCTCAAACCGTTGTGTAAAGCTATCAGCAAAGGAGGGGTCAAAGGGGATTTCCATCATCTCAGGGGCGGTTGCAACTGAAGCACGCTCTGAAAATACTCGCCAGTCCGGAATATAATGCCAAAATAGATGGGGAGGCGAGATGAATTTTGTATCGATGGGAGTGCCTTCCTTTGCCCACTCCTGGACATCCCGCCATTCTGTCTTTGGTCCATAGATATGGAATCCGGGTGCCCAATAGCCAGATTGCACTGCGACACAAATAATATATCCTTGAAGGAAAATTACTACGGGGATCACCCATGCGGGATTGAGTTTGATCTTTTTCAAACCCTTAGCAAGATAGTAAAGAAGAATCGCAAAAAGCGGCGTAATGAGCAGTATGAAACTGATAGCGAGTAGTGAGAATCCGCCATTTGATAATAGTTTATCTGCTTTCTGATTCCATATAAAATAGCTGAAATATAACATGCCGAAGTAGAGCATGAAGACAGCCACCCGTAAGATCTGCATTTGCAGTAGTATTGTCACCGGCAAGAGATAGCTGGCAATCATCGAGATGATCACGAGCATGCCGACCGCTAGAGCGAAGTTCCCCATGGACTTATGGGTATTGTTTTTTGGTACTCGTCGATAACCGAGAATAAATGCCCAGAGCGTCCCAATCCCGGCGACAAGGTTGCCGATAACTGGACTGGAAGCGCCAATGGGATAATAGACGGTATACAGCAACCCATCTGTTGCTAGCTCCAGCATCTCAGGTCTGAGGGTCAGATCAATCCCATTACCAGTTTGCATGCGCCAGATCAACACCGGTAAACCGGCGATAAAGAAGATTGCGAACTGCAGTATGGGTTTCCACCAGGAATTCCAGGAGAAATTTACCACTTCATCCAACAGCAGCATACAAAGCACGAAAATGGTATAGATCACATGCAAGTTAAACATCAGTCCTAAAAGCAAGAACGCTAGAAATTTCTTCCCTTTTAGATAAAGCCAGAGGCTTCCCAATAAGAAGGGGAGCACAAAGGTGCGGTTGAGCAGACTGAATTCGATGATTTGGAAACCCGGCAAGCCGATGTGGGGGAAGATCAGGGCTAGGGAAAGAAAAAGATTCGTTTGTCCTGATTTGAATAAAAGATCTGATAATGCCCAGAACATCCAGAACGTTCCATAGACGGTCAGGATATGAAGGATGAACATGCTGATTTCGAGGATGCCTGCTTTAAGCAAAGGGACGAAGGGAAACCAGAAGTAAGAGAAGTGGTACCAGCGAAGGGAGAGGAAGGGGTCATTTGGATATAAGCTGGGATTGACGAATTTCTTGAGAAAGGTGATGTGAAAGACCTGATCGAAAGTGCCAAAATGGTAACCATTGATCGCTGTTGCCAGGACAGCCAACAGGAGAAAAAATAAATGTCTCTGCCATGGGTGTGTGGAAAGGTGTCTTGCCATCTTGGAAAACATCAGCGTTTAATCCTGAATCTGAATAAAAATGTGGATTGTTGACCCTTATTCGAGCTTGTCATGACTCAATAATCTCGGTATGATAAATCCGTGATAGAAAATTATACAATAAATTAGAAATAATCATTGAGGAGAGTGTTATGCCCTCTGATAACAGCCCTATTGAATATAACAGAGCTATTGAAGATTTCAGGAGCGCTCGTTCCAAGGCAGAGTTTCAACGCCTTTGGTCAACGATTACGGGGAAATCAAAAACACTCTTGCCTTATGCTGAAATTAGCAAGAAGCTTCATGCATCCGGTCTTTCTTCGAAGGGGATTCAAGAAATCCCGATAGATTCTATTGTAGGTAGTGTCAATCGCTATCAGGATTTTAATCAGAATTTCTTGCCATTGCACGATGAGGACATGCAGCGTTGGGCGAGAGTTAAAGCGGCTATGACCTCCCCGGCCAGTTCGGGATTGCCGCCCATTCGAGTTTACAAGATCGCCGAGGTTTATTTTGTTTTAGATGGGAACCATCGTGTCTCGATTGCCCGGCAGATGGGAATTGAAAAGATTGAAGCCTATGTGACGGAGATTCGCAGCCGTGTCAATTTCACTGCAGAAGATACTCCGGAAGAAATCATCTTGAAAGCAGAATACGCGAATTTCTTGGATGAGAGCCATATTGATGAGATCCTGCCCGGTGTTGAATTTAAGCTGACATTTCCTGGTCAGTACCAGACTCTGATGGAACATATTCAAGTGCATCGGCATTATATGGGGATGGAGCAATCCAAGGAAATTCCCTGGGATGAAGCTGTTCGTCATTGGTATGAACAGGTTTATCAGCCTGTTGTGAAAGCTATCCGGGAACAGGATATCCTTGAGGAATTTCCTGATCAAACTGAGACAGACTTGTATATCTGGGTACTTGATCATCAAACCTACATGGAAGAAGAATATGGATGGTCGATTCGTCCGGAAAAAGCGGCATCAGACTTTGCCTCTCGATATGGAAGACGATTTGCGCGGATACTTGGCAGATTGGGTGAACGGATTTTGGAATTATTGATTCCAAGGCAGCTTAAAGATTTTTCATCGCCCGGCGAATGGCATGAGAAAAAGAATATTGAAGAAAATGGGTTGTTTTCAGATATCTTGGTCGCCATGGATGGCAGTGCCGATTCCTGGTTGGCTCTTGAGCAGGCGATTATTATTGCGCATATGGAAGGGGCAGATGTTCGTGGATTGATCATTAAAAGCAACGATTGGAAAAATGCGATTAATAATGAATATGTATCGGAGGCTTTTAAGAGACGCCTTGATCAAGCAGGGCTGAGTGGGAATGTGATGTTTGAAAAGGGTAATATTTCTGTAACAATCTGTGAACGAGCTCGTGTGAACGATCTTGTGATTTTAAAATTATCTTATCCCCCCTCGCCGGATGTCATTTCTCGTCTAAAATCGGGAATCCACCTCATTATTCGGCGTTCCTCCCGCCCGGTCATGCTGGTTCGTAATCGGGTGACTCCGATGAATCGGCTGCTGTGTGCCTACGATGGAAGTCCGAAAGGAAAAGAGGCTTTATTTGTCTCATCCTACTTGGCAAAGTATCACGACAAGACTCTGACGGTTTTAGTTGTAGATGAAGATGAGGAAAAAGGACAAAATCTCTTGCAAGAAGCAAAAGATTATCTTGGAGACTGTTGTAAACATAGTATCTTTCGTCACAGTAATGGGCCGGTTAGTGAGACGATCTTGGATGTTGCCAAGGAGGAGTCTTCTGAGTTGATCGTAATCGGCGGATATGGTCTTCCACCTTTGATGGAGATATTGTTTGGAAGTACGGTTAATGCCATTCTACGCAGAACGAATATTCCCATCCTCATCTGTAAGTGATTTTTCCCGACAAATAGCTAGGATGGTTGTATCATCGCTTAATGGGGCTTCTCCGCGAAAGATATCCAGATCGGCCTCCAGTGTCTCTATCACTCTCGATGCGGATTCTCCGATGGCGGTTTTGAGGGTGCTTACCAGGCGTTGGTTCCCATACATTTGATCCTGCAGATTAAACGCTTCTGTCACCCCGTCCGTATATAGCAGAAGACAATCCCCTGTTTCAAGGTGGATGGTGTCTTCTTCCAGTTTGATGTCTTCCATTGCGCCTAGAGCAATCCCACCTTTATCAAATTCAATAATCTTGTTTTCATGATATTTAATCAGGACAGGAGGATTATGACCTGCAATTGAAAAGGTTAACAATCCATCCTGGAGGTTGAGGATGCCGTAGAATGCAGTAACGAAGAGCCCTGTTTGTGAATTGACCAGGAGAAGATCATTGACATGCTCTAAGGTTCTTGCTGGGGAAGTTGATTCACGCGCTGCAGCACGCAGCAATGTTCTCGTTACTGTCATATACAATGACGCAGCCAGGCCTTTATCGGATACATCAGCGATGATAAGTGCCAAACGACCGTCCGTCAAAAGGAAATAGTCATAGAAGTCCCCTCCAACCTGGCGCGCTGTCTCCCAATACACACTCATATCCCACCCCGGCATTTTCGGCATTTGATCCGGGAGAAAAGTTTGTTGGATATCTCTGGCGAGCTGAAATTCACGTTCCAAACGCTGCCTATCGAGCATTTCCTTATTCAAACGGTCATTCTGAATTGCCAGGGAAGCCTGTTGGGCGATTCCCCAAAGCAGTTCAAAGCGGCGTTCACGGTTGGTGGCTAAGTTATCATCTTGGGCTAAAAGAACGCCATAAACTTCATCTTGTACGGATAGGGGAAATCCCAATAACAGGGGATAGGAGCTTTGCAGGATGGGTAAGGGATCAATTTGACCCTCATCTGGAAGGATTAAATCCCAGTCTTCAGCAGGGAGGATCATCTCGGTAAAAGGGAACACCACAGGACGGTTGTTACGGAATACGGCATCCAGCATGGGGAAATCGCCGGCTTCATAGCCGGTTCCAATCAGGTTATCTTTGCTCGTTGATCCCTGAATGGTTGCAAAAGACACCTGAAATGTTTCGGATGATCTGTTCCAGAGATAAATGGCGTTTGATTCGATACCAACTAAGATGGGCATGATATTAACAATCGATTCCAGTGTGTCGTTGAGTTCAGCGTTGCTGACAACAGCTTGTGCAACTTGTAACAGCACCGTGGAGATATAAGCTTCTTCTTGCCGGGTTTCAAGCAGGCGTAGATTTTCAATCCCAATGGCGGTTTGCTGAATGATGCCCTGGATGATCTTCATCCTCTCTTCACCGATGATCTCATTGACATCTCTATCCGATGTGCTTGCTGAATCGTTAGTCAATAAAAGCGCTCCAAAGAATTCACCCCTGGCCATGATGGGTAACAACATCATTGTTTCAACTTGTCGTAATTGCGGAAAATCATCAGGAAGGTGTAAGTCTGCTTTTGGATTTCTGATAATAAGAGGTTTTTGGGACGCGACCAAATTATTAAGGATAGGTGCATCGTGAAGTAGAATCGGATGGCTGAAATCAGCTTCACTCCCTGACTCTGTGATCCCGTTCATGGCTTGTAATTTAAAACTATCGTTGTCTTGATTTATGAGAAATAGGGCACACCCTTCCACACCGACGACCATGGGTGTGAGTTGAACGATTGTTTCCGCCAATCCTTCAATGTTACTTTGAGATTGTGTTGCTTGTGTGACTTGAAGGAGAATGGTTGAAATCCGGGCTTGTTCCTGGGCTTGTGTGAGGAGGTGGGCGTTTTTAATGGCAATGGCGGCGTAACTGGCAAAGACGGACGTGATTTTCTCCGATTCCTGACCGTACCGTCCAGGTTCGTGATGGGTCAATGTCAGCATGCCAAGGATTTCCTCCCCGGTGTGCAGAGGTGCTGCGATGGCAGAATAATCCCGTTTCATATCGAATTGACTTGCGATTGGGCCGATGCTTTCATTGAGTTTTCGGATCGTAGGCTTTTCCCGGGTCAGCGCAGCCTTAACCCAATCGTCAGGAATGAATGTCGTCTTTTTTATATCATCAGCGCTGTACCCTTCGGCTGTCTTTTGAGCTGCCAGGTGTAATTTTTGGGATTCAATTGGGACATCGGCTGCGGTTTCCTGGTCGAATAACCAGATACAGGCTACATCGCAAGGAAGGTTCTTATAAAGTTGTTTGAGTATAGCATCAAGGACGTCATCCAATGCGGTGTTATCCGAAAGCAATCCAGCGATGTCGCGAAGGCTCTCCGCTACTTGGCGACGCCACTTTTCCGAATGGTAAAGCCTTGCGTTGCGAATGGAAATGGCGATGTTGTCCCCCAAGGTTTCCAATAATTGCTGGTCTTCCTGCGAGAAAGCGTTTTTCTGTTGACTTTGAACGTCCAAGACACCAAGTATTTCACCGCCGAAAAACAAAGGAATGGACATTTCAGAACCGGAAGGTCCTCCGCTGACGGGCGGCTTTTCAAATAAGGCTTCTTCTTCTACGTTATTAATTCGTTTGGTTTCACCGTGCTGGACAACCCAGGGGATGATACCTGTTTCCGAGTCCATATCGAAGGATATATTTGATTCTTCATATAACAGGGTTCTCTCACCACTGCCAGCTTTGAATGTGATTTTATTCCCGACAGGGTCAATGGTATAAAGATGAACGAAGGGGAAATCAAATCTCTCATGGATAAGGTTGACGATCTTCTGCAGGAGTTGATCCAAATCAAGGATTGAGGTAATCGCTCGGCTGACTTTGCCCACAGTTGTGAGTTGGTCAGCGCGAGTCTGCACGGTTTGGAAAAGACGTGTGTTTTCGATGGCAATGGCGATACTATCAGCCAAGGCTCGCAGCACAAGCAGGTCGTTTTCGTCAAAGGCTTGTAATTGATCGGATTGGACATCAAAGACGCCGAAGACCTGCTTGTCGATTTTAAGCGGGAGTACCACCTCGGATTTCGTTCCTGCTAGTGAGTCTACTTTTTTATAACGGGGTTCTTTACGCACATCATTGGCGACTAATTCATGTCCGGTCTCAGCTACATAACCGATGATATGCTCGCCCAGGGCGAATCCGGGATGGGTCTCGTTTTCAAATTCTGGTCTTTCATATTTCACCAAACTGGCGCTGGATTCAAAATGCAGGCGTTTTGATTTTTCGTTGATCAGGAATACAGCAACATAATAATAGTTGAAGGTTTGCTGAACCAGATTGGTGATTTGACGGGTCAGGACATCCACATTTGTGATTTGCGACACTTGAGCGGTAACTGAGCGAACCAAGGCAAGTTGTTTTTGCTGCCAACGCTGCAATTGTGATTGAAGGCAAGCATCGATTGCCATTCCAGCAATTCGACCAACATCCATCAAGTCGCTGATTTTCTCGGCTTTGGGGCAATCATCAAAAGCTATGATGATCCCACCGATTTCATTCGCGCCATGAATTAGTGGAACAACCAGCCAATAAAATACTTCTTTTTTGATGACACGATGGTGGTCATTATGATATTCCTGGTCATCATGGAGGTCTTGGATGTCAATAGGGTAGTCATCTTGAAGATTTATGGTCCTGTCAGACCTGGGCGGATGATTTATGAATACAAATACTTTCTCCCCGAAATACCTGCATACAAAGTCTTTTAAATGGGCTTTTTGTTCCTGATAAGTTGTAAGATTCGCTAGATCTTGTCCCAGGATGAGAATGGACTGATGAGATATATCCGAAATTTGGGGAAGTGAACTTCTTTTTGTCAAGATCAACCCCCTTTATATTTAACGAGAGTCAAGGTATTCCCCTGAGATGCGGAGAACTTGAAAACGACCTTATCCATGAGCTGTCGCATGAAAAATATCCCCAGCCCGCGCTCCTTTCGTATTTCAAGGGGCGATGAGATATCAGGTTCCGGGACATCGTCGGGATTAAAAGGCTCGCCTGTGTCTTTCAAGACAATTTTTAAGCCTTTCTTGATGGGCATAACACGAATTTCAATTCTACCGACATTTTCCCCGCCATATGCATGATCAATGATATTAGCGCAAGCTTCATCAACTGCGGTTTGAATGGCATAAACATCGCTGGGAGAGAAGCCTGCCTCTTCAGCTTGATCAACAATAAAGTTACTGATTGATGCGAGACTCTCGAAATTTCCAAGGAAGATTTTGGTTTTCATAGACGTAATTTTTTAAAAATGTCCTACAGCAGAAGTGTTATTCTCATAAAACTTGAAGAATTGGTCAAACCCTGCCAGTTTGAAGCTGGAGAAAATATTTTCTGGGGTTTCGGCGAATACAATTTCCCCACGATCCTGTCGTTGACATTGTTTTTGTCCGTTGACAAAGACCAGCATTCCCGCACTTGATAAATAGGAAACATCCTGCATATCGATAACAATATTATAATGACCATCCGTGAAGAGGGCTTTGAGTGCATGATCAATTATCGGCGAGGTATAGCTGTCGACTCTGCCGTTGATTTTGAACAAATCGCAATGTTTATATTCCGTTATTGAAAATTTCATGAAACTTCATCCGATTTTATGAATGATGATATTATATCATGGTGAATTAATGGACTGATGTTTGAGGTTAATCATCGTGGGGTTGTTATGATCCGCTCAATCGCAAGTTCTACGGTGGGTGTGCGGTCATATGGGAGGAGATTTATGGCAGAAATAAAAGAAGGCTATCGAATAAAGGATTTTGAAGCATCACAACGCCCGCGCGAGCGGCTGGAAAAACAAGGTGCAGGCGTTTTAAGCAATGCAGAATTACTGGCGATCCTGTTGCGTGTGGGGACGAAGGGATTTAATGCGGTTCAGGTTGGCCAGCGATTATTATATCAATTTAGAGGGTTGGATGGTCTTCAAAGAGCGACCTTCAATGAATTGTGTGAGGTGGATGGGGTGGGGCGTGCGAAAGCAGCACAAATCAAGGCTGCCATTGAATTGGGCTGCCGGTTGTCATCATTGACACCGGAAGACCGAGTGATGATAAATAGTCCACAAGACATCGCTGATCAGGTTCAATATCAAATGGCGGGATTGGAACAGGAAGAGTTGTGGGTGCTGCTTTTAGATACCCGGAACCATCTTCTTCAAACTCACAATTTGTACAAAGGCTCCTTAAATGCCTCCTCCGTTCGCCCGGCAGAGATTTATCGCGCTGGCATTCGTGATAATGCTGCCTCGTTGATTATTGTGCATAATCATCCCAGCGGCGATCCTTCTCCCAGTCCCGAAGATATTCGTTTGACAAAGATGTTGGTTGAAGCGGGGAATCTGCTTGAGCTTCCGGTTTTGGATCATGTGATTATTGGTGCAAGGGGCTTTGTTTCGATTAAATCACAATATCCAGACCTTTGGCAAACCTGAGTTTAGTATAGGTGTCTCGGAAATCTTCCAGGTAAGGAGCTGTGAATTGCTGCCATTTGCCCGCGCTAGGGTGTGCGAAAGCTAATGTCCGCGCGTGGAGCATTATCTTTGGGGGGGTTAGAGGAGGTGGGGGCAGCTCAGCGTTATAGAGCGTTTCTCCTAATAGAAGTAAACCTTCCGCACGCAGGTGGGAGTTGTCTTTATGGGGTAACCCCGCATGAATCTCAATTTACATCAACACACCAAGGGGAAAAGTTTTCAAAACTTTACAGTCAGATCGTGCTTCTTTTCCGTTTTTAATGTCAAATCGGGTGCGATTTGTGGGTTAATGGATTTCATCTCATTTCTCATTTCGTATAAAATTCAGTGTATACTGGATTTATACGGTTTGAAAGGGAAATTTGCTTTTCGGGGAAAGGAGAATGATATGTATATCGTTCATGTATTTGTTCATGTGAAACCTGATGCTGTTGATGATTTTAAGAAGGCGACACTGGTAAACGCCAAGGCAAGCGTTCTTGAGCCTGGGATCGCCCGTTTTGATGTCCTGCAGGATTCCAGTAATCCCAATCGATTTGTGCTGGTTGAAGTTTATCGTACTGAAGATGATCCAGCCAGACACAAAGAAACTGATCATTATAAACGCTGGAATAAGGCAGTCGCAGATATGATGGCTGAACCGAGGACAAAGCAGGTCTATCAAAACATATACCCGGATGATATGAGGTGAGGTCGAAATGAGATTTGAATTTGCTACCGCCAATAAGATAATCTTTGGGAACGGAACAATCAGAGAAATAGGGGATATCGCAACACGCTTTGGGTCGCGGGCGTTTATTGTCGCTGGCAGCGGATCGGTGCCTATGGATAAGTTGTTTACAGCCTTTGAATCTTCCGGTGTGAGATGGGAGATATTTCGCATCAGCCGCGAACCGGATGTTCCGACCATACAGGCTGGCATTGCCCAGGCGAAGGCCGCTGAATCTGATTTTGTGATTGGATACGGCGGTGGATCTTCAATGGACTCCGCGAAAGCCATTGCCGCCTTGATGACCAATCCGAGTTCTTTATTGGATTATTTGGAGGTGATAGGCGAGGGCAAGAAAATCCCCAACGCCCCGGCACCGATCATAGCCGTCCCAACAACTGCGGGGACTGGCGCTGAGGTGACACGCAATGCAGTGATTTCGTCTCATGAACACAATGTCAAAGTCAGCATGCGTGATGCAAAAATGATTCCTACTGTCGCTATCGTTGACCCAGAATTAACATATACCATGCCCCCATCAGTGACAGCCAGCACGGGAATGGATGCCTTTACGCAGGTCATTGAGGCATATGTTTCCAACCTCGCTAATCCTCTGACTGATGCCATTGCTCGGGAGGGTATAAAGTATGGGGCGAGATCGCTTCTGGCAGCATATCAGGATGGGGGGAACAAGGTCGCTCGGGAGGATATGGCTTTGACCAGCTTGTTTGGCGGGTTGGCGTTGGCTAACAGCGGTTTAGGCGCTGTGCATGGTTTTGCAGGTCCGATTGGTGGGATGTTTTCTGCGCGTCACGGTGTAATTTGCGCCAGCCTCCTGCCGTATGTGATGAAATACAATGTCAAAGTTCTTGATGAGATGCCGGGGATGGAAGACATTCTGAAGCGTTATACGGATGTAGCCCGCTTGATTACGGGCGATCCGGATGCCACGATAGGTGAGGGTCTGAATTTTATTCAGGAACTTTCTGAAGCTCTTGAAATTCCAAGGTTACATGAGATCGGGATTCAGAAAAAAGATTTCAATCAGATTGTTGAGAAATCTAAAGTTGCTTCAAGCATGCAAAAGAACCCCATCAAGTTGAGCGAAGAGGTTCTAGAAGCAATCCTTACAGAAGCTTATTAATTATTAAGAGGAAAAGGTTGTTTAAAGAGAACATTAGCAAAGATTTGTGATTGACTCTTTTTTTACTGCTTTCATTGTTTACTTTTCTTTGAAGAAGCTGACCGAGATAATCCCGGGGCCGCCATGAACGACAATAGCAGGGGGGACTTCGTAAACCGGAATGGAATTTATCTCTAATGCTGTTGCTAATTCGTTGGCAAAGCTTTCAGCTCGGTGCTGACCGCCGCAGTGGCTGACGGTGATATAGGAGTCGTTCCCTTTGGGGCAGTCCGCCAATACGAGTTCTTTCAGCCTTCGGAGCGCTTTTGATGAAGTACGCTGTTTTTCGACAGCGTCAACTTTTCCATCCTTCAGTCCTAATATCGGCTTCATTTGCAGGACGCTGCCGATAAGATAAGAAGCATTCCCAATTCGCCCACCCTTGTGGAGGAATTCCAAAGTGTCCACCAGGAAGTAGACGACCTCCCGTTTTCCTAATTCTTTGAGATCTTCAATGATCTTATCAGGCGCTTTCCCCTCATCCGCCCAGGCTTTGGCTTTCTTTACCAAGACTCCCAGCCCACCTGCGACGGTGCGTGTATCCAGAATGTGGACGTCCGCTTCAGGCACAGTTTCAGATGCGACTTCTGCGGACCGATAGGTGCCGCTGAGGTTTGTTGAAGGTGCTGGGATAACAATGGATTGCCCTTGTTCAGCATATTTCTTAAAAAGGGGTTCATACAGGACTGGGGGCGGCGCGGCGGTCTTGGGTAGTTCCTTAGCTTTTTTGAGTTTGGCAAGGAAGGTCGGCGTATCAATTTCAGAGTCATCTTTGTAGGGTTTTCCGTCGAAAATGATGATTTGAGGGATAACATCTATCCCCAAATCTGCCAACTCGTTAAGGGGCAGTCCACAAGTGGTATCTGCAATAATTTTTGTCATAATGATTTCTCCTGAAAAAAATAAATCGAATGAATCTATTATAATGCGATTCGACATTCAGCAAAATTGTGCTTTACTTCCAAGGTATTTAGGAGTGTAGATATGAAAAGAAATATATGCTGGAGGAGAGATGGCTGAAAGTGGATCATCATTTGACCTGTCGGGAGTTTGTGAGACCGCTCTGTTTACATTGTTCAATCGCGCCATTGAGAGCCGGAGTGATGCCCCCATTCTAATTGATAAAAAAGCAGAGGAATTGATGGATCTTATTGAGCCTTTGCTGGAGAAGGCGGCGGGAAGAATGGCGCGTCATTATCAATAACTCCGAAAGCGGGCAATTTACCCCCGCTTGACGGTCCATATTAACCTGTGGGTTAAGGATTACGACGATTCCGCTGATCCTTTTCTGATAAAGCATTCTCAGTCTGTGGTTGTTAATGTCAGCTGCGGGATGGATACGCGTTTCCATCGCATTGATAACGGTCAAGCCCATTTCTTTGATGTGGATCTGCCGGAGATGATCAAATTCAAGAGAAATTTTTTAGATGAAAACGAACGATATCACATGATCAGACAAAGTGTTCTGGACTTTAGCTGGATAGATGAGGTGGAAAGACTTAATCGCCCCGTGATTTTCCTTGCAGAAGGGTTGTTCATGTATCTACCGGAAAAAGAGGTAAAAAGCCTCGTACTGGAAATGCGGCGGAATTTTCCTGACACTGAATTAGTTTGTGAACTGACCAACCGCACCTGGGTGGAGGGCTTTTGGGGAAAACTGACCTCCATGAAATTAAAAAATCGCATGAGTATGCGCGAAGATGCAGCTTTTCAGTTCGGTGTTGATCGCCCTGAGGAATTGGAGACATGGGGAGAGGGGATTGAATTTCTGGAGCAGTGGTTTTATATGGACAGCAACCATCCAAAATTGGGCCTGATGCGGTGCTTTCGCAATATTGGGATCTTTAGAAATGCACAATTCACTGTAAGATATGCTTTGCATACTGTCTAATGGTTCTCTCAATGAATCATGAAATCCACCTGTGATACAAAATTTTTTAGGAAACAGATTTCAGGTAGAATTGGAATAGATTTGTAAATTCCTTTAATTAAATCGTTCACTTGGAGAATATCTATGCCTGATATTGACCTTCAAAATGAGCCCTGTTCCGGAGGTGTGGCGATTGTCATCTTTGGTGTCACCGGAGATCTTGCCCGTCGAAAACTGATGCCCGCACTCTATGAAAACGCTAAAAGTAATAGTCTGCCAACACCCTTTTATATTCTGGGTTTCGCCAGGCGCACGTGGAGTCATGAAAAAATGCGAGATGTTTTACGCGAGGGTGTGATGGAGTATGGCAGGACATCTCCCATTGATGAGGATGTGCTTGATGAACTTTTAGGAAATTCCTTTTATATTCAGTCCACTTTTCAGGATATTGACGGTTATCAGAAATTAGACGAGGCTTTGAACCGAATTGGCGTTCAGAATACCTTATTCTATCTCGCGTCACCTCCTGGCTGGTATGCGGTCATAGTTGAAAATATTGGGAAATCTAAATTAGAGACCTGCTCAGACGGTTGGCGCCGGATCGTGGTGGAAAAGCCCTTTGGACGAGACCTTGATTCTGCTTTGGACCTGGATTCCAAACTTCATGCGGTATTCAAGGAAGATCAGATCTATCGCATGGATCATTATTTGGGCAAAGAAACCGTACAAAATATCCTAGCTTTCCGATTTGGAAACGGAATCTTTGAACCCCTTTGGAATCGGAAATATATTGATCATATCCAGATAACGATGGCTGAGACAGAGGGTGTGGGCACTCGTGCAGGTTATTACGATAAATCAGGTGTGATCCGGGATGTATTTCAGAATCACCTGCTTCAACTTCTGACGCTAACAGCGATGGAAGCGCCGGCTGTTTTCAATGAAAAGGCTGTGCGAGATGAGAAGGTGAAGGTTTTGAAATCCATAGGAAAAATTTCTGGCGAAGAAGCGCTTAAAAACACCTGCCGAGCACAGTATGTCTCCGGAATGATTAATGGCCAGCGAGTCCTAAGTTACCGGGATGAGCCGGATGTTGACCCAAACTCGATCACAGAGACTTACATGGCAGCTCGGTTGTTCATCAACAACTGGCGTTGGGCTGGGGTGCCTTTTTATCTGCGTTCTGGAAAACGACTTCAGAGGCGAATTACTGAGATTTCCATCCAATATACGCAGATCCCCCTGTCTCTGTTCGGTCAGCGTAATCTTGCAGGAGAAGCGCCGAATGTCCTCGCCCTACAGATACAGCCGGATGAGGGCATCAGCCTGTTCCTGGGCGCCAAAGTACCGGGCGGTGTGATGCGGATAGAACCCGTTAGGATGCGTTTCAGTTATGCGGAAGCTTTTGGGGGCGAGCCGCCTGAAGCCTATGAGCGTCTGCTGTTGGATTGTATGCTGGGGGATGCAACCTTGTTCACACGCAGCGATGAGGTGGAAGAAGCGTGGCGGTTGACCCACGGCATCCTTGAAGCTTGGAAATCTCAAAATTTACAGAATTTGCTGGTATATGAGGCGGGTACGGATGGGCCTCAATGCGCGGAAGACTTTATCCGCAGGGATGGACATCGTTGGCGGGAGATGTAGTTAATTACAAAATGCAGGAGTAGAGCTGGTTAAGGTCAGGTTATATTGGCGGCAGCTTTGCATGGCAGTTGGGACATTCACGTTCCAGTGAGTGAACAATAAAGCCGCAATTCATACACGTTCGAGGCTGGATGTCCCCAAGAGGCGCACCGCAGGCGATACAATTACTCCTGCCGACCGGATTGGGCGTGTTGCAATAGGGACAGATATACCGTTTTAGCCGATCTGATAGGGCTTTTCCAACGCCGTGCTGCCTGGCGGATTTTTCGATTACTTCCCAAATATCTTGATCCAAATGTAGGGATTCAATATCCTGCGCCAGATCATCAATGCGACTCAATAGAGAAAACGGATTTCGCAGTGTGCTAAGAGCCGTCATCCCTAAACTGGCAGCGACACCCATCCAGGCTTGATTGCCCACCTGGACGGAAACGCCATCTTCGACTTTGTGTAAAGTCACAGTCAATGCGGTCTGTCCGCCTGATTGTGCGAATTGATGTGTGGCGATTTGCACAGCGATTTTTGGATCACGCCCTATTTGCTGGACGCGGAAATTACCGCGATTAAATTGGGCGATAATATCACGTGCAATATCACTCGGTTGCAGTTCACCGTGATAGATCCTTGTATCAGTCATGTATAACCTTTCGTAAGCTCTCTTTCTACAGCCTCAAGTGCTTTCATATTCTTTCGGTATGAATTATAATCCCAATGTTGTGGTTTCGAACTAGATTTTCTATGGAGTTGATTGATAATGAAATATCGGTGGTTTCGACCGATAATTTTCTTTTCCTTGTTGGTTATACTGGTTGGTTTCAGTTTAATGGGGTCAGCGGAAGCCGGACCCATTGCGCAGCTGCCGACTGTGGCTATTCCAACGGTGACGAGCACGCCAAGAGGTCCATACGTGGTCGTTAATGCCCTGACAGCCAATGACACGCAGATCAATGTTCGGGCTGGGCCGAGTGCGTTGACCGAAAAGGTAGGCGTTTTGCTGGTTGGTCAGGAAGCGAATGCCATCGGTTACTATGGCGACTGGGTGCAGATCGAGTATCCTGGCGTGGCAGGGGGCAAAGCATGGATATACGGTAATTATGTCACGCTTCTTGGAGGAGACTTGCCGCAGGTTCAACCACCAGCCACATCCACACCCAACATGACCCGCACTGTCGATCCAACACTTGCAGCACAATTCCTGACGACACCGGAAGCCACACGGCTGCCTACCTTCACCGAACCTGCGCCGTTGGAAATTCCCACTTATACCATGGAAACCGGAAGGTCAAGTGTAGCTGGTGTACCAATGGGGTTGATCATTATTGGTTTGGGGGCCTTAGGTATATTTTTAGGTGTCATTGCGCTGATCAGCGGTCGTTAGAAAAGAACTTCTCAAGACTATTAAAACAATCCGCGCTTATTCTATGACCGGTATCTGCTTGGCAAAAGGTTACCTGGGCGTTTTTCTTCTCCAGCCACTCTGCCGCATGTCTTGCTTTATCAATGGGGACGATATCATCCTTCATTCCATGGGCGATGAAAAATACTTGATGGGCCAAAGAGACGCGGTCTCCTTCCTTCATCCATGATTGAGGAATGAAGCTGGCTAAGACTGCCACCTTTCTGACCAATTCCGAATACAGGATTGCGAGCGCATATGCCATAACTCCGCCCTGGCTGAATCCCATGATATCAAATTGTGAGATTGTAAATCCTTCCCTGTTCATCCAAGCCCTCACAGCTTCTAATAGTTCATCACCTAAAGTTTGATAAGTTTCCAGGGACGGCCATTGCGGCGAAATCTCATGCCAGCTATATTGATCGACCCCCATCTTCATTGGTGCTCTCGGGGCGATTATCAATGTTCCTTGGGGAATGGGTTTAGCGAGAGTCCACATGACATTTTCGTTGCCCAGGTGCCCGTGCAATAAGAGGAGTGGTATTGTCGGTTCGGGAAGTTCTGCTGGGCGACTGATACGAAAAGTCCACCCTTGAATTTCAATTTTTTCTGGTTTTATGTTTTGATCGTTCATTTTATTCATCAACATCTTCCCAAAATTCAGGGATGGGTTCAGGGTTAAAGCTGTGCCTAACCTTGCGCTGGATGCGTCTCATCCAATTGGCTTCGGATTTGATTTCCTTGATGGTTTCTTCAGTAGCCTCAAAGCCAGCCCGGATCATTTCCTCAGTGTCGACTTCCTGAAGGATACCGATATTTCCAACGCGCGGTGAAATGATCACCTCTGGTTTATAAAGTTTCATGGATAATTCCGAGAGATGTTTACTCGTCACTTCTATGGAGCGCGTGAATATCTTAAAAGCCTGGACAGGGCGAAGTTGGGAGAGCCGCTCCACAATGGATGTCGGCCCCGGAATCGCAATGGGTAATGGAATCTCCTCTTCGTAGCCTTCGGGGAGTTTATGCAGTATTACAGCAACGACAGGTAACTCGGGACGCATCCAACGTGCCACTTGAACAGGTACAGGATCAAGGACACCGCCGTCAATGAGTACGCGACCGCCGATCTCCTGGCTGGGAAAGACACCGGGAATGGCGATAGTTGCTTTGACAGCATCAATCACTTTGCCCTTGCGTAGGATACTCTCCTTCCCAGTGTATAAGCTGACGGCTGTGGCTGCAAAAGGTATTTCCAGGTCATCAAACGTCCGGTCAGCCAATAATTCTGAGAGTATTTTGGTTATCCCGGACATTCCTAGTATTGAAGGTTTATCCCCTTGTTTGCGTTGAAAGGAGCGGTGCTTATCCATCTCTCTAAAAGCGGCTTCAATTTTTTCAGTGCTGAATCCAGCAGCATAAACCGCACCCACCAATCCACCTGCGCTTGTGCCAGCAATAGCTTTGACTTCGAAGTCGTTGTCTTCCAAAGCTCTCAGGACACCAATATGTGCCATACCGCGGACACCGCCCCCACCAAGTGCCAATGTGATTTCCATATTTTTTTTCTCCCTAATTTAATGAATTTATTTTTCGAACTCGGTTCCAATTATACCCACAGTTAAAATAATCTCCATTTTCAGCCATCAATTGCACCCAAGGGCGTTTTCTCGGTTTGGCGGTTATTATTTGAATCAGTCTGTGTTAAAATAATAGCCTATGAATGGTATTAAAGTCGTTGCGAGAAACCGAAAAGCAAAATTTGAATATGAATTATTCGAGACCTATGAAGCGGGGCTTGAACTACGCGGCACGGAGATCAAGTCTATCCGCTCTGGGCAAATTTCCCTGTCAGAAGCGTATGTCCGCACCAACGGTCAGCAAGCGTGGCTTGTGGGCGCGCATATTGCGACTTACGATCAAGCCAGTGTGTTCAACCATGATCCCGAACGCGATCGCCGTTTACTTCTTCATAAACGTGAAATTAAGGCATTATGGGATGGGATTCGGTTGAAAGGCATGACCATTGTTCCCACTAAACTCTATCTGAAAGATGGTCTGGCCAAGGTTGAAATTGCACTTGCTAAGGGCAAGCGAAATTATGATAAGCGTCAGGCGATAAAGAAACGCGATATGGAAAAGGACGTTAACCGCGTCTTAGATAACCGGCAAAAACGTGAAAACTATTAGCCAAAACCGTGGGTGTAGAATGGATTCTTAATGACAATCGAAATTGATGGTTCACATTTGACAATTGAAGATCTCGTCAATGTTGCCAGGCACAATGAACGAGTCAGCCTTTCACAAAAAGCAAGAGAAGCCGTTCAGCGTTCACGTGAATGGATAGATTCCATTATTGAAAAAGGTGAGCCGGTTTATGGCATTAATACGGGATTTGGAATTTTTTCTGAACAACGCATTCCTGCCACCGACTCGGCTAAATTGAGTCGTAATCTCATCCTCAGCCATGCTGTTGGAACCGGAGAAGCGTTAGATGACGAAGTGGTTCGCGCGGCGATACTCGTGCGCGCTAATACGCTGGCAAAGGGTTTCTCCGGTGTTAGAGAAATTGTCGTAGATACACTTATTGAACTCTTAAACAAAAATGTTACCCCCATTGTGCCCAGTCAGGGCTCCCTGGGTTCATCCGGTGATCTAGCGCCCTTATCCCATTTGGCTCTGGTGTTTACAACAGACCAGGATGATTTGGAGGAAGAATCCGGTTTTGCTCGTTTTGATGGGGAGGTCCTCACTGGAAAAGAAGCGATGACCAGTGCGGGGATTGAGCGGATTATACTCGGTGCGAAAGAGGGATTGGCATTGAATAACGGCGCGACCTTTTCCGCTGCCGTGGCCGCATTGGCAGTGTACGATGCGAAAACGCTACTGGATGCTGCTGAGAAATCGCTGGCGATGAGTTTGGAAGCTGTCATGGGTTGTTCGGCGGCTTTTGAGGAGCGGCTGCACCAAGCTAGGGGACATCAAGGGCAAATACGGGTTGCCAGAGCTGTTAGAGCTCTGATGGATGGCAGCAGCCTTTTGGACGCTTACGGACGTGTCCAGGATGCTTACTCGCTGCGCTGCGCGCCTCAAGTGCAGGGCGTCGGTTGGGATACATTAGACTTTGTTCGCGGCGTTGTTGAGGTGGAGATCAATGCGGCGACTGATAATCCGCTCTTGTTTGATCCGGGTATTGCGCTGTCAGGCGGGAACTTCCACGGGGAGCCGGTTGGTGTGGCTATGGATTATTTGGGTATTGCCCTGACGGAGATTGCATCTATTTCCGAGAGGCGTACTTTTCGACTGATAGATGGGCATTTGAATGCCGATCTGCCGCCCATGCTGGTGGACAAGCTCTCTGATGCGGGATTAAACTCTGGTTTGATGATGCTGCAATACACAGCTGCATCGCTGGTGCTTGAGAATCAGACCTTAGCAACGCCGGATTCTGTCCATTCTTTACCCACTTCAGCGGAGCAGGAAGATCACAATGCCAATTCAATGACCGCAGCCCGTCATACACGGGATATCATCAAGAATACGGCTCATGTCCTGGCGATTGAATTGTATACAGCTGCTCAAGCTTTGGACTTGAGGCTTCGTCAGAACCCTGATGCGCAATTGGGCAGAGGAACTGGCAGAGTCTATCAAAGGATTCGTGAGACTGTTTCTTATCAGCCGGTTGATGCGTGGTGGGGGCCTGAAATTGAAAAAGTCAGGGCATTGATCATGGAAAAACAATTAGATTTTGTCTAAGACGATTGAAAATTAGGATAAATTGGATTATTATAATCATAATATGAGTGATAAAAAAGAGATATCAAGAAGAGAATTTTTGAGGCTTTCTGCCCTCGCATTAGGGGGGATGGCGCTAAGTGGCAAAAGTGGCAGCAAACGCCTGATGGACTGGCTGCCAACGTTACAGGAAGAAACGCCCGAATTTCTTGCAAACCGGCTTTTAGGGCGGATTTGTGTAGGCGAACCAGGTGCACATTTTGATCTAAAAAGTGAACCATACTGGGATGCCCCTAATGTGGGAAATGTCTGGCGGGACGATGTCGTTATTTGGAATCGCGAGGTCATTGCTTCGCAGTTGAACCCCAACCATATCAATCAACGTTGGGTGGAAACGCCTGATGGATATATTTATGCCGAATATGTCCAGAAAGTTCGATATGACCCGCAAGAACCTTTGATGAAACTTCCCGAAACGCCTGAGGGCGAGCGTGGTATGTGGGTTGAGATTGTGACGCCCTACACAGGAATGACCTTTGAGAGAGGTCCGTCGCAGTATTGGGCGCGGGAAGCGATCCGACCCCGCTTGTATTATTCACAGATCTTCTGGGCATTTGATGTCCGGCAGCATCCGGATACCGGCAAACCTCAATATTGTCTGATGCAGCTTCACGGTGCCTATGAAGACAGTTACTGGGTGGATGCCGAAGTCTGCCGATGGATCACTCCTGAAGAAGTGGAACCCATCCATCCCGGTGTTCCGGACAAGCATATCGTTGTCAATATCAATTATCAAACGATGATTTGCTATGAAGGCGATAAGGAAGTGTATTTCTCTAAGGTGACCACTGGCGGGTACAGCAATCTAGAAGAGCGGTGGCTGACACCCTTAGGGATTCATACGATTTGGGAGAAAAGGTTATCCACACATATGAGTGCCGGCCCGGCTTTCGGAAATTATGACATTCCCGGAATTGGTTGGACAACGCTGTTTGACATCAATGGTGCTGCAATTCATTCGACCTTTTGGCATAATTTTTTTGGGAAGCCGATGTCGCACGGTTGTGTGAATGCTCGCCCTGAGGATGCTATGTGGGTCTGGCGTTGGACCGAGCCCGCTGTGCCTTATTATCCAGGTAAAGTGACCATACAGGGTTTGAATAAGTCCACGCAAGTTGAAGTCGTAGAAGCATAGAGGGATTGCTTCATGAATTTTGATATTTCATTCGGTCTGGCTTTTCTGGCGGGTCTGGCGTCTTTTTTCTCCCCCTGTGTTTTCTCGCTCGTCCCAGCGTATATTGGCTATTTGAGTGGACGGTCTCTCACTCAGGCTGAGGTTGATAAAGAGATCATTCGATGGGGAACATTCTTTCATGGTCTGGCTTTTGTCTTAGGTTTTAGTTTTGTTTTTATTGCTCTTGGTCTAGCCTTCTCAGCCCTCAGCCAGGTATTCTATCAGATCAGGGATATTCTGGCGAAGGTGGGCGGGATTATCATCATTTTATTCGGTTTGCATATGACGGAACTAATCCACATCACTTTTCTTGAATATGACCTTCGCCCCCAATCGGACGTCGGGCGTGGGAGGAGTTTGATCTCATCCTTTTTGATGGGAGTTTTCTTCTCCGCGGGCTGGTCGCCTTGTGTGGGGCCGACGCTTGGGTTGATTTTGACCCTTGCCTTTGATCGCGCCAACGTGGGACAGGGCATCCTCCTTCTTGGTTTATATTCTTTGGGAATGGCGATCCCATTTTTGATTGCTGGGCTTGGGGTCGGTTGGGTGACGAATACCCTGAGAAAATACAGCAAAGCCATGAGGATAGCACAGGTCGTCATGGGCGTCATATTAATCATTGTGGGTGTGATGCTCTTCCTGGGTATTTATCAACAATTAATCCGCTTTGACATCTGGATAGATTTTGGAATTTAATGGTAAAACTTCTCTGGAGATATCGTGCGTAATAAGTATTGGATTATCGATATTGCCCTGATCATCCTTATCATCGCTATGGGTGTTTTTATCTATTTACGTTTGGATCATCTGTTGGATTTGTCGGCACCGGAGGAGACACAGCGGGACCCGGAGATAGCGACTCCCACTGAATCTGTCACGCCGACCCCAACGCCCGTCTTTAACTACTCAGGGAATCAGGAAGAACCAGCGTCGGATTTTACTTTGACATCTTTAGAGGGTGAGGAGGTATCCCTGAGTGATTTTCTCGGGATGCCAGTAATGATCAACTTCTGGGCAACCTGGTGTCCGCCCTGCAAGGAAGAAATGCCTATCATTCAGCGCTTTTTGGAAGAATATCAAGGCGATTTTATCGTTCTGGCAGTGAATGTTGGCGAAAAAGAAGATATTGTGCGGGAGTTTGCTGAGGAAAATGATTTTGACCTTGTCTTCCTGCCTGACCCTGCCAATGCAACAGCCTTCACTTATGGCGTTTACGCATATCCAACCTCAGTTTTTATTGATGAAGAAGGAATGCTGCAGTCGGTTTTTATTGGCGAATTAAATGACGAATTATTATCCGCTTATTTACAAGAGATGGGTGTTGAATTATGAAAATGCTGGCGACACTGTTTGTTTCTGGTGGGGATTTACGGCTTGGTGAGATAAAAAAGGATTTTTCCGAGCTTCAAGAGGAGTTTCCTCATGAATTGCATATTGTGGACATTGACCAGGCTTCAATTCTTACAGAAGAATTTAAGGATAAGGCACCTGTTCTTGATGTAGGTATGTTTCGATTGTTAGAGCCGTTTGATAAAGATGATATCCGATTTGCGTTTACGAAAGCTGAGGAACGATTACAAGAAGCGCAAGCCAAGGGCAATGAGGCACTGGTAAGGCGCATGACACAACCGGTAAGTATGACTAAGGCGGATAAATTTTCCCACTGGTTTTCAAGGAAGTATATGGTCATTCTGAATGCGTTTACGTTCATTTATGTATTCTTTGCGTTTCTGGCTCCAATTTTTATGAAAGTAGGACTGCAAACACCAGCAAGGGTGATTTATAAAGTTTACAGCCCTTTATGTCACCAACTTGCCTTTCGGTCTTTTTTCATATTCGGGGAACAATTGTATTATCCGCGGGAGTTAGCCGGAATGGAGGGGGTTATCACTTATGGGGAGGCAACCGGATATGATGAATATGATCTTGTTAACGCCAGGCAGTTTCTTGGCAATGATGCAATGGGATATAAATTAGCGCTTTGCGAGCGGGATATTGCGATCTATGGTGCCATATTGCTTTTTGGTATTGTCTTTTCATTATCTGGAAAAAAGATCCCGACCCTGCCGTGGGTTCTATGGATCCTGATTGGATTAGGCCCCATTGGTCTGGATGGGTTTTCGCAGCTCCTCAGCCAGACGGGTTTGGCTATCTTTAATTGGCTGCCGCTCAGGGAAAGCACGCCCTTCCTGCGAGCTCTAACCGGTGGGTTGTTTGGGCTGATGACGGCATGGTTTGGCTATCCTTATCTGGAAGAATCCGTCCAGGAAAACCGTCATGATATGCAGTTGAAGTATGCCATTATTCAGCAGATCTCTACCTCGGATAGAGAGTGTTGACATGGGTTTCGTTGAACAAAAGGGATTGCGATATTATCAATTTGACATTTTCAAAGGCCAGCCCTTTTTTCACGCTGTTCTAACAAGGCGGGGCGGTGTGAGTCAACCACCATTTGACAGCTTGAACACAGGGGGAACCGTCGGTGATCAGGCTGAAGACGTATTGAGGAATCATCACCTGATTTATGACACACTAGGATTTGATTTTCAATCCCGTTTTGATGTCTGGCAGGTGCACGGTTCGAAAATCCTTTGCGCTGACGCTCCCAGACCTCAGGATATGTCCCATCCGAAAGCCGATGGTATTCTCACCGATAAACCTCAGGTGACATTGTTCATGCGTTTTGCCGACTGCGTCCCGATTTTGCTTTATGACTCTGTGAAAAAGGTAATTGGCATTGTTCATGCCGGCTGGCAAGGGACAGTGAAGAAGATTGCCAAAGCTGCAGTGGAGAAGATGATAGAGTGTTATGATTCTAAACCGGAGAATCTTTTAGCGGGGATTGGGCCTTCCATCTGTCAGTCGTGTTATGAGGTGGGCGCGGAAGTGAGGAAAGCGTTCCTAAGCAACTTCGCGAAAGAAGGAGAGCAATATTTCAGCAAGGAAAACGGCCATTATCATCTCGATCTTTGGGGCGCAAATCGGGACGTACTGAAAGCGGCGGGTGTTCACCAGATTGAAGTCGCTGGCATTTGCTCAGCATGTCATTTGGAAGATTGGTATTCTCACCGCGCGGAGAATGGTAAAACGATACTGTATCATATTTCCATATTTGAGTAGACAAAAAGAGAGAACTCCTTGAAAATAGGAAAATCCTAGACCCGAAAGGAGTTCTCATATGACAGCT
>Ga0307427_1000205_pt1 | contig 42837 bp, 42 predicted proteins | sample SalMarWE160190MG_FD_202162 | JGI IMG/M metagenome (GOLD analysis project Ga0307427, IMG submission 202162) | Salt marsh sediment microbial communities from the Plum Island Ecosystem LTER, Massachusetts, United States - WE1603-190 | ecosystem: Environmental > Aquatic > Marine > Intertidal zone >...
GCTACAAACGCTGGCGTTGCCACTTGTCCGTGCGCTGTTATTAGTATCCCCGTACGTGCCAACGATCCTGGGTCCCGGCTTTGTGTTCTAAATAGACCGCTCATCAGTAAAAGGTGGTCAGCGTCCTGTGGTGTGGCGCCATTTCGCGGCCTTGCGCCATATCCCACAGAAGCCAGTCTATTTCTATTGATAAGAGCGCTCTTCCTAGCCGCAAGAGCGCAGCACGCAACAGTTCAACCGCCACAATCATCCCTGCTCGGATTTCCACTTCGTAGGCCGAACCAGCGCGAATCCACCCTTTGCTATCAACTACTCGCGCCAGTGCCTCCGAGTAATTAAGTACTCCCTTATTGCGAAGGATTTGAGGAACTTTGTAGTCAGCAAAAGCAGTCAGTTTCTCCATCTCTCTAAGCGCCCCAAATGATTTGCCATGAAAGCTCGCGTAAAGGTCGCTTACCAGGATCTGTGCCCGCTTGTAAAATGCGATCTTTTCTCCTGCATACCAAGCCTCGTCACAAAACGACGGGAAGCCCTCCACTAGGATTTTAGTTAGCCGTATCGCACTCCCTCCTGCATCTTCTATCAAGTTCGCCGCCTTGCCTTGATAGAGGGAAACCATTCTGTCCCCGAGCTCGCGAAGGATAGTAACTCGCTCCTTCAACAGGGGAATCTTCCCTATGGGATGCTCTCCTTGCAGAAGTGTACGTACCTGTTCTTCCTTGACACACATCAGGTAAGAGAAGTCGTCAATGGGTGGTTCCCTAATCATGAAGGCCTGTTTCAAGACCGAGGCAAGACCAAAATACCCTTGTACTTGTTCGCCTCCAATAACAACCTGCCAGCGCGGCTCGGGGAAGAAACAGAAATTGAGGGCATCAAGCATCAACAGATAGCTCACCGTTCGTTCACTGCCGTCGTAGAAATGGTGTTCGTAGTTCCACTGAGAAAGCGGCATATTCACGAGCAGTCGAGCAAGCCGATCAATTCCTTCTGGGTTGATGGTGACATGCATGCTCCTATCACAAACGAACCGAGCTCGCAACACAATATCTAATGTCATCTTTCCTTTTGCCTCCATAAGAGCAGACTGAGATTACCAAACCGATAACAGCTTTTCCCAAGAGATCTATTCTTCCTGCCTGATTAAGGCTTTGCTCAGTCGAGAGCTCTGTACAGCGTCTCGTAATCACAGCTTGGACTCCAGAACAAGTAACCATCTGCACCCATTTCCTTGGCTGCCTTTATCTGTTCACGAATATATCCTTCCAGGCTCATACCATACGGAATTGCTCGATCAAACACCTGTAAGAACGGCCGGAGAGGAGTAGAGACTCGGTCTTTCCCAGCACTAAGAGCATCCCGTACCAGCTGATAAGGATTATCTTTGTAGTATTGCTCTACGTAGTGAGAAGGATAAAGCATCGGTGAGATCAAATCGATACACGCAGCCATCTCTTCCAAAGACTGACCAATGGGGTCAATTCGCTTCTTATTCCAATTCCATAACACTCGACCAAACACATCTGCTGAGACAATAATCCTGCCAGGGAGTTCTTGTCTCGCTTGCTGCAAGAATCCGTTCACCGCCGCATATCGTTGTTCATAAATGGGGAAAAGCTCGCCTTCATCAGGAAAACGCACATAGTCAAACTGGATTTCGTCAAATCCCAATCCAGCAACCTCCTGAGCAACTTCCAGGTTGTAAGCGACAGCTCTCTCATCATCCGGTGATACCCACGGGCTTGAGATCCCAAGGAAAGCCGCAAGTTTGGGATCATAGAACAGTACTTGCCTGGCAATCAGGTAGATCCCCGTCCTGTGTAGGGCAGTAACAAGGGAACAGAAATCAAGACGTCCGCTGGAAGCACCTATTGTATTTGCCAATGGAATGCTGCTCTCATAAGTCAATTCACCATGCATGTTCTTCACATTAATCACGACTGCATTGAGCTTTTTCTCGCTGACGGCTGCCAGCACACCCTTCAAAACCCCTGGCTTGCTGATAGCGTGAGAGGTTAGGTAAACTCCGATACGATCGTGGTAGAAGGGAGGAAACACATTTAAAGATGCCGGAGAGGCCTGATCCCATCCAACCATCCCGAGCAGTGTGAAAAGAAATCCCATAACCAGCAGGCAACGAATAGACATTCTCTTCATGATCGTCTAGCAAGTATACGCACCCTTATCGACCATTCTGGTCATCTCGGTGTTTTTCAGATGGGACCTTGGACACGTTTTTCTTACAGCAGTTACCCAAGCAACTTTTGAGCACTAGCTAACTACCTAGAGAAAGGCGATTTCCCCAGAGGCGGATGCCTACAGCATTGTTGATACCTTTTAGTCGGGCTATAATTGCCGAGGACACCTAGATAGAGAGCCACAAGGAGAAACCGTATGAGAAACACCGTTTGTGTTCTGACTACGCTGATAATCTGTCTATCAATAGGAGCACTAGCCCGGGAACCGCATACGCCGATCACCATTCTTGGCAACAATGATTTCACTGCCGCAAACGGCGTTCTGTACGGAACTGGAACGTTGGACGATCCCTACATCATCGCTGATTGGAAGATTGATGTTCCCGTCGGTACTCATTATGGGATCAAGGTAGAGAATGCAAGCGCGCACTTCGTGTTACGCGAATTGATTATTGATGGAGCAAGGGAAAAGCAAGGAGCAGCCATTCGCCTTGGTTTCATCTCCGCGGCCACAATTGAACACTGCCTGATCTCAAACACACACAACGGAGTCACGATTGCCTCCAGCACTAACGTAGTCATGAAGGAGAATAGATTACAGGTCACAGGAAAAGGACTTTCCGTTATCGGTGTATCAACCGACGAATACCGCCATACGATCGACGAAACCAATCTGCTAAAAGGTTATCCGATCAACTACTTCTGTGGGAGGAATGGCGAGAGAGTTAGCGGGTTTAATTCAAACAACCTATACATTGCAGCATGCCAGAACATGACAATTGCTAATAATGAGATTGTTGATGGTGATGGGATTCAACTTGCTTTCGCCAACAACTCACTGATTGGCTCTAACGTGGCTTATCGTAACTGCGAAGACGGGATCAGTCTTTACTGGTCGAATGATAACACGATAACGGATAACGAACTTGGAAATAATCATCGTGCTGGGATACAACTGTGGCTTTCAAACGGAAACAAGCTCTCTCAAAATCAGCTGCTGGCAAACAGCTACGGAGCGATTGTCTCCGCCAGCGATAACAATAATCTATACAGCAATACAATTGCTGCCAACCCAATCGGAATTGAGCTAAACGCGGGATCAGCCCGAAATACCATAACAGGGAGCATTATTTACCATGAGAACACACGGTATGGAATCATTATCCGTCAAGCAGTGGCAAACCACGTAGAGAGAAACGCAATCGTAAGAAGCGAAATCGGGATTATTCTAGATAATCTAGCCAATAACAACACCATTCGAACAAACACAATCATCGACGGAGATACGGGCCTTGTTATTAGAGGTTCTTACAACCGGATCACGCAAAACATGATTGCCCGGAACACCTCTCAAGGGATCCTATTTCCCGAGACCTATGGAAAGGAAGCGATCACCAACAACAGAATCTTTGAGAACACCTTTACCGACAACGCACATCACCTCTATCTTTGTAATGACTCTAACAAGAATCTGCTATACGAAAACATGTTTTTCAGCGGAGCTGGCGAACTTGTCAGTGACTATGGCGGTAACACCTGGACAGTCTCGGGCGTGGGCAATTTCTGGGAATACAATCAGAAAACAGACAAAGATACCGCGCCACTCCTTCTGCCACTCTCCGACCGAAAAGGCCTCGGCATTCTTAGTACCCTCAAAGTGCAAAGCCTGATACTAGTAACAGAAAAAGGCGATTCCATACGAATTCCTGCCCTCATTGCTGACAAGGCATACGAAAGATTCATTGGATTCCGATCATTTCCTGCCTCCCTGATTGACAATTTCCCCGCCATTTTGTTCTGTTACGATAAAGAGGTCTCTGTTCGCTTTACCATGGAAACGGTAAGCTTCCCGCTTGATATTGCCTTTTTTGACGGACATGGAACGTTAGTGGGAACCGCGACTATGGAACCGGAATCACCAGACCTCTATACCGCAAACGAGCCGTTCCGTTACGCATTGGAACTCCCGAGCGGTTACCTTGCCGAACACGAAATCACTGCTGCAGCGCGGCTAATCCTTTCTGGCGATGAATAAGCCAAAACACATCGGGGCAGTCATCTTCGACCTTGATGGAACCCTGGTTCGTTACCAAGGCGTGGAATTTGAATCAAGTTGGGGTGCGATCGGTGCTGCTGCTGGTGTTAAGGGAGAATGGGATCGCCTCCTTACTCAGTACTTTCCGCGTCCAGATGCTTATGCAGAATGGATGTCCCAAAACGCCCGACTTCTCGCTGGTGTTCCTGTAGAACAAGTTACGAAGAAAATCCTTCCGCCTCCTTACGCAACTGGCGTTCGGGAGGCAATTTACAAGCTGCGGAAGCACTATCTTCTCGGAATCCTTTCCTCTGGTGTTGACCTCGTTGCCGAATATGTACGCAAGGATCTTGGCTTCAAGTTTGCTGTTGCCAATCGCCTGCTCGTTCACGACGGCTCCTTCACAGGAGAAACAGAGACCATAGTCCATCTCTGGAAGAAAGCAGATGTCATGCGGCAAACCGTATTGAGAATAGGCCTTCCCCTTTCAGAGATCTGTTATGTCGGTGACCATGTCAATGATATCCCAGTTATGGATCTTGTCGGCCTGTCCATAGCGTTTAACCCAAAGGCTGCTGAGCTGGAAGAGGTTGCTGACTATGTAACACGAAGCTTTGCCGACATTCCTATGTTGGTCGAGGAGTGGCAGCACGCCTAATCGACACACCCGGCCATTTAACTTGAGGTTCCTCGCAGTTAAGGCAAGGTAAGCCAGAGAAAGACTCAAGAACCTATCCTCTCGCAAAGGCGCAAAGATCGCCAAGAAGCCCTTTGCTTAGCGTTTCATAATCCACGATTCTCTTTCTTCTCTTTAGGATAGCATGTCTATAGTTTTAAACCCATATTATTGCCTTTCTCTGCTATCCTGGCGCCTTTAGTAAGTGAAACGAACGGGCGAGAGATAAATCTTGTGTGGAGTGTGAGGAGTCTAACTTGATAGAGTACTGGGATTAAGTTCCAAAGATACGGTCACCTGCATCGCCAAGCCCTGGAAGAATATATCCGTGCTTATTCAGCTGGCGATCAAGCGACGCTGTATAGATCGGTACCTTCGGGTGGGCTTCAAAAAAAGCCTCTACTCCTTCCGGTGCAGCAACAAGACACAAGAACTGGATTCTTCTTGCCCCTTCGCGTTTGACAAGCTCGACCGCTGCAATTGCGCTCCCGCCAGTTGCAAGCATAGGATCAACTAAGATAACTTGCGCCTCCGGAAGCTCCGGCGGAAGCTTGGCATAGTATTCAACCGGTTGCAGAGTTTTGGGATCGCGGTATATTCCAATATGGCCCACCTTAGCCATAGGCACAAGATTGAGTACTCCACCAAGCATTCCGGTCCCGGCTCGTAGTATGGGGACAAGCACTATCGGAACGTCAAGCACCCTTCCTGTTGTTCGTTCAAGTGGTGTTGCTACTTCTACTTCATGCAAGGGATAGCTGCGAGTGATTTCATACACCATGAATGCAGTCAGCTCTTCGAGCAACAAGCGAAACTTGTGATTGTTTGTGCGTGCATCCCGCAGTAAGGTTAGTTTGTTCTGGATAAGCGGGTGAGTAAGAATGTGCAGGTTTGTCATTGGTCCCTCCATGATTTCCAAATTGTGATGATACCATTCCAGGCAAAGAACGACCACCTGTGGTTTGTACAACCTAGAGATACGATTTTCATCATATTCAAAAGTCAACAGATTGACAGACCAAAGATAAGTATAGGGCAAACGACAAACAGTATTCACTCCGCAGACGGCCTCAACTATTCCACTAAGACCTTCAACAAGCAGACCCACGGCTTGTCTTAACACCTCAAAAGTCTTTGATTGAACATTGGCCCATGCCGTACAGTCAGGTTGCAACCATATTCTTGCTAAGCCTGCTTGGCATAATGTGGAACAGAGTATGACCAGTGGTTCTACAACAAGAGATAGCTTGAGCAATACTTGCCTAAGTAAAGGGATGGTTAAGGATGCGCGTGTTAGGATGCAGATGGGGCTTAGTAATGGCAATCATTGGCTTTCCTGTTCTCGGGAGAGGAATTGATACAGGAGATACGATTCTGTTATCAATGGGATCGTCTCTCATCGTAGTTGGAATTCTCCTCTGGGCCTGTCTGCGCTATTATCACAAAACCAACATGCCCCCACAACAGACCGGCTAAGCTGTTCATCTCCTTGGTAATACCGCAGGCCGCAAACGGCCTAGCAAGCAGCTACAATGAAACGAGTTGCGAACAGCTAAACAACTCTCTTGTTTAGCTTGTGGTACACCACTCCCCTTAGTGGATCCAGTGTAGTACAATCTCTTTATTCTGTAGAAGGAGACTAGAATGAGCAAGCCACAAGTAGTCACAGTTCTCGCGGGAGGGGATTCCCCAGAGCGAGATGTTTCGTTGACCTCTGGGCGCGATGTATACAAGGCACTACACGAATTAGGCGTCCCAGTTAGATTTCTGGAGATCCAAGATCTTGAAGACCTCAGGCGACATCTCTCCGACATTGAAATCGCCTTTAGCTGTCTCCATGGAGGAGCGGGTGAGGATGGGACAATCCAGAGGATCCTAGAAAACCACCGTATCCCATATGCCGGCTCAGGGCCGGAGGCAAGTGCCCTCGGCATGGATAAGCTGGCGACCAAACGAGTCTTGACCTCCGTTGGTGTTCCCGTTCCACGAGCCTTGGCCTTCAAAGATAGAGACCTCGATAGCGTGGCTCAAGAAGTTATCAGAAACTTCTCTCTACCTGTTGTAGTAAAGCCGCAAGGCCAAGGGGCAAGTATCGGCGTAAAGCGAGTTGACACCCCTGATAAGCTCATCCCGGTTTGCGCGGCGGTGCTTGAGGAATTTGGACCGTTCTTTGTTGAGGAATTCATTACCGGTCGCGAACTTACAGTTCCTGTCCTTTGGATGGATGGCAGAGATCACGTTCTGCCCATCGTCGAGGTTTTCATAACCACTGACTTCTTCGACTACGAGACAAAGTACACCGACGGGTTGAACAGCATGGTAGTTCCTGCTTTGCTCGATAATGATGTGAAGGCGCGTGTCGAAGACGCCACCCTTAAGACACATCAAGCGCTCGGATGTTGGGGCTTCTCTCGTGTCGACATTCTACTTACTGCAGAGGGAGTACCCTATGTACTTGAGACAAACACCCTTCCGGGAATGACTCCCCACAGCGCGATGCCCAAGTCCGCCGCGGCGATCGGTATTGACTATCCTCACTTGGTAGAAAAAATGGTGACCTCAGCGCTGAAGCGGCCTATTAAGTAGCCTCATTAATAGAGGCTCCCCTCCCCGATCGCCCCTCTTGCAGTGTTGCCCGGATCTTGACACAAAGGTACCCCTTAGATGAATATTGTATAATTAAGAATGGAGGTGAGCGATGTGAAACAATGGTCAACGCGAGGAAGCATTGTTTTGTTGGTGTTATTGATGACCGTAGTGGTTGTCGGTCAGGCGACGACAACCACTTCGAGTGGTTGCTATGAAGTGGGTGAGCTGATCCAGTTCAAGGTTCAAGACACGACAAGAGGCTGGTGGTGGGGGAACTGCTGTTGTGAATGTACTTGTGATGAGACTCAGGTCACGGGCTGGCATATTGCCAATTCGTCCGGAGAGACGACATTCGAAGTACTTCACGATGACGATGGATCCGTTGCTGCCTCTATCTGGCAAGCAAACTGGGCACAGATCGATTCTAGTGGTGTTACCGTTCCTCCGGGAGAGTACACGCTGTACGTGGATACATCGGTCGGAAAGTTATCTCATTCCCTTCAAGTGTACGATCCATGCAGTTACTGTGGATACTGCAACTTTTTCTGGCACTGCAACTGGTGCGACAAGACATCAACGATAATTACTAACTGCTCCTGTAAGACCAGTCTTGTCTTGCTCAAAGAGGAGTCAAATTGCTGCTGGCCGCTGTTTAGGTTCCAGTGTAGTTCATCCTGTCCGTAGCGGATCGAGTGAGTGACCTTTCGTTCTAAGAGAACGTATAAGCAAAGCACACCAAGAGCAGACCTGCAACACGGTCTATCTAAAGACATAGTTTCTCAGTAGTGGCGGTTCGCGAACCGCCACTACTAAGTGAGGTTTGGGACGGTGTGACGGTTTGTTGTGTAGGGGCAACCGGTCGGTCGTCCCTACTTCGTAATTCATCTCCTATTTAAGGGTTCAGTGGTTGTTAATGAGATTAACATCTCTTGCTTACCCATCCTGTTTGCTCTCCTTGTTCTGATCTTGCTGGTATTCAATGAGATGGGACGCAGGAGGTGGCAGAACTGAGACAGAGGCACAGACTGCTCTTACTGCCAGAAGAAGGTCATCCAGGAGTCTTGTGCTAATGTCAACCAGCCCCTCGTACTCAGCTAGATTTCGCTTCTCATGACACTTGCTCAGCACACGCCACACAGAGGCAGGCTGGTCGGCGGTATGCGCTAGCGCCTGAAACACGAGATACCGATTAGATGAGCGATAGCCCAATCTCCGAAGTGCAGCCAGGGCAAGCGCATGGGCAGCGTTGTAGGCGAGATCAAACCGGCTCTCCAGAGACAGATCCTCCTTCCCAGCATCGGCAAGTCGAGCTTTGCCTGAACGAACCAATGATTCGAATTCGGTTTGTGAAGGGGCCTCGTGCTTGAGACCGCCAGGTCCCACGAGGCGCTCCAACTCAGCTGAGGTCATTCTCGCCTCCGAAAACGAACAGGTGGGACTGTGAGGCGATTCGTGAGGCAAACGAGTCTGACACCTTTCGCTTCTCGTTCCATTCTTCGGGAGCCATGATATTCGGATTCACAGGTCGTCCCAAAGCAAACTCTACTTCCTGCAAGACGGTGTAGAGATCGGCAAGTCCCAACGACCCTGACAGGACCAACAAGTCGATGTCGCTGCCAGCGGAGTCCGTTTCCGTGGCGATCGATCCGTAGATAAATGCGGCAGAGATCCTCTCCGACAACGGCTCTAGCGCAGAGCGAATGGGTTCCACAAGGCCCACAGTTTTGGCAATCAAGCCTCTCAGCTCCTCAAATGCAGGACATTTCTCGTTCGCCTGATAGTGTTTCTGGTTGCCCACTCGAAACGCTTTCACCCAACCCGCTGCCTCTAGTCGGCCCAACTGCCGGTGCACAGCTCCGGTACCGCTACCGGCGAGCCGGATCAGCTCAGCGCTTTGGAAGCGGCGATCGGGCTGGCCAAACAGGAGGCCCAGGACCTTCTGCTGTACAGGCGAGAAAAGGGCCCCGGCAAGACCTGGCGAAGTGTGCGTAGATGTCCTACCCATATTGGGACTGATCATACCCGATTCGGGAACGAAATGGAAGGACTTCGCCCTCGCCCACTGCCCAGATAGCACCTTTGTTAGCCGCATCATCTTCTCTTCGAACGGCTCATTGTCTTCTTCTGCCGGCGGACCGCCGACGTAGCCTCCCGACGTGAGGACATGCAACTGTGGGGACAGGCACGTCTTCGCTTCGCTCTGCTTGAGCCAGTCCCCGTTCCTTACGCCACGCGTGGTAAGTGTCCGCGCATCTTGTCCGCCGCCTGCCGCAGGGTCTCCTCGAAACCCAGCGTTGCGCTATTCCTCTTCACCTCGCTGTTCCGTAACACGTACGCGCCCCTTCGCTGGCATCTTCTGGCTTTGGCTACAGAATTTCATCACCATCACATCATACGGGGCAAACTGATGCTAGGGGCGGTTGGCGAACCGCCCCTACCTCCTTGGCCAACAAATTCTAAATGCGTCGAAATAGCAGAGCCGTGGATCTATACCAACCAAGAGGAGGTCCTACCAGATCCTGTCTTTAACTTGGCAGCAATCAGTGCTTAGCCTGGTACAATCTTTCCATCGCGGGACGGGGGGTAGCGTGTCCTGGCTTCTACTTGGAGGAAACGGTGGATGATGCGCCTAGGACATTGGTTCGGTGACGACTTCCCGCCGCGAGTCAAGCGGAAGCCGCCAGGAGTCTCCTTCCGGCGCTCATAACGGCATGGACAATCCTCCCTGCGCGTGAGCGCGTGGGCACGATGGCGTTGTAGCGACAGACCTCGTGGCAGCACATGCACTGGATGCACATGCTTCGATCAATCTTTGCCTTCCCTTTGCGGACGACGATCGCGCTGACCGGACAGGCATTTTGGCACGCGGCGCATCCGACGCAATTTTGCGTGACGACCTGCGGCCGGATGCTGAGCAGGCGCACAAAGAACTGCGATAAGAACCGGGGCAGTCGGTTGACAAACTGCCCGGCGGCGCTGGCCGGCAAAGAAAAGTCTGGAAGGGAAACGCTCTCGATCCGCTCCCCGACGACCTCGATGTTGCGAAGATCTCCCACGCCCAATCCCCGCTCGTGAGCAATGCGGGTGGTGAGAACCTCTGTGGGGTCCAGTCCGATGATCTGCCCCGCGACAGCGTCCAGCGCCACCGCATCCTGACTGGCCAGTATAAGACCAAGGTTCCGAGGTTTTCCACCGGCCGGTCCTTCTCCCTCCATAGCAACGATGCCGTCCATAATCGTGAGCATCGGTTTGGCGGTAGCGAAGATGTCGACCAGCACCTGGCAAAAATCGTCCAATCGAGGGTACTCACCATGGAAACGTGTGCGTAGGCCGCTCGGGATCGTGCCGTACAGGTTCTTTACTCCGCCGGTGAACAGGGTGAGTGAATGCGTCTTCAGTTTGGGTAGATTGATAACGACGTCTGCATCGGCTACGGCCTTGGCGAGATAGATTGTTTCAAGCCGGTGGCCATTGCAGCGGACTTTGACGAATCCACTTTGCTTGAGATTGACGAGCTTAACCCCCGCGCGTTCGCACATGGCGCGGTAACCCGAGATTCGAAAGCCATCTTCATCGGAGGCCGGGATGTCATCGCCTACCGTGATTGCAGCACCGGTTTCCTTAAGAAGATCCAATACGGCCTCAACAAAGACCGGATGGGTGACGATCGCTTGCTCCGGCGGGGACGGCGGTGAGAGGTGATTGATCTTAACAAACACATCATCGCCCGGTTTGATAAGATGATTCCATCCGCCAATTAGCACGAGCCCCTGCTCTAGAGCAGAGCGGATCTGTGCACGGTCGTATTCATGCGCCCTAATGATGGCAACTTTGGCTCGATCCATTCCCTACACCAGACAGATCCCGAACAGCCATCGCTTCAGATCCTTCGGGATCTACTGTGTTGTTTCAACCTCCTTCCTAATCTTCCACTGGAGACACTGTAGCGGTAAGGAGAATTCTCGTCAATTATAAACCTACAAACGAGCTCGCGAAGAAAGTTGGGTTGCCTTTTGGGTACCGTAGCAGGCTCTGTTTACCATTTCAAGAATGGCAACAAACTGAGCCTGCGACCGACGGTGTTCAGCTGTAGGCGAGCTGGGAGAATTGTACGTAGAAGGCGTTCGTTAGCTGTTTCATAATAATCGGGCCGGGTTCGTCAACTCTAGCACGCTTACAATTCCACTTAGACTTATCCCTATTCACTATTTCTTTTTCTTCGTTTACTTCTCTGCTTACCCCATATAGCAACTTCCATCCTACTACTGCACAGGGCGAGGTCGGGGCGGGGAAACAATGCTTAGGCGATGTCAGAACAAGCAACTGTTGGCGTAAACCCCTAACCTATGAGGAATGCAGGAAGGTCAGAATCAAAACCGCATTCCTGGTTTTCTCTGCACACTCTGCGTCGTCTGCGGTAGGTTAAACTAGGGCAGTTCGCAAGGTAGCCCTATCTTATAGCACCTGGGGACTGAACATAGAAGGCATTCGTTTGCTGTGGGGTAGTGACGGATGGTGTATGCAACCGTTTGGGTGTACAGCGCAACTTGTACGGATTCGCCGGCAACCGTTTGGAAAATTATGTGCGAATCTGTCAATAGATGATCGGTATCTGCAACAGGCATTGTGTGTCGATCAGAAGTGTGGGCACACAGTAGGCAGGCTTGTCTCTGTCTATTGGGAAATGATAGCTTGTCCTGAGGAGGGTTATAGATTAATCAGAGCACGTGCCGGTATGACATCGATTGGCTGAGGGTCTTCGCGATGCCAGGGATCTTCCTGCTGCATACGATGCACCTGTTTGACGAGGGCACAGACTGGCATCTGCAGAATGCTGGCCAGAGCACACTGGTGCTTGTTCTGAGCGGACTCATCGACATATGGGGTGTGCCAAGCTTCTTCGTTCTTTCAGGAACCGGCGTGTGGTTCGCACTGAAGCGCAGGACTGGCTGCAAGCTCCTCATCGAGCGCGTGCGCCGCCTACCGATACCAGTGTACAGGTTCGCGGTTACAGTTCGGGATCAAATCTTACCGCTACTGCATAGCGCCTTTTTCAACATTATCCCTCCTCCATGATTGGCCTCTGCTAAGATTGTTACAGTCTATTACTCCGCAAATCGGCTGTTGTTCAGTTTCTCCTTCCCTCTGTTTAAGGTGATTTTTCACTTCTCATTTACCCGGTTCTATGGGTGCACGCTGATCTCACCAAAGGGAGAGCAAGCAGCGGTTCTTTTCTCTTGAGGCTTCAAGGGTCCTATTGTTCCATGGCCGTTCTCCCGAGATCTTTTCTGGTTCATCCTCTTAAACAGGTCTTCAAAGTCGGCAAAAATCACGAGGCCCTTTTTCTTGCCTTGATATTGTCCAATCCCTAGACTTGTGGAGAACAGTAATTAGTCAATTGCTCGAAAAGGGGTTGTGATATTGAATCTCCATAAGGTAGCGACTGTAGTAATTGTGGGAATGGGCATGCTGGCGTTAGGGCTGTGGCTGGCTGGTACCGGGCATAGAGTCTCTAACGATGTGCCAACGGTTGTTTCGTTGGGCGATGCAAGTGCCCTGTCAACAGCGGGTCACGTACGCATCGTGCCAAGCCCCGTTGATATCGCCTGGGACGACCGCGAGCTGTTCAGCGAGGGGCTTATTAGCCTGGAGCAAGGCGTCCTTCACGAACTGCCTGGCGCAAGCATCTATCACATCACTTGTGACATCTCCGAAGATTTCTCGTTTGTTACCGGACATGAGGAGGTGCATTACACAAACCGGGAGGATCGACCTCTGAACGTCATCTACTTTCGCCTATTCCCGAACACAGCGGGAGGAGAGGCCAGAGCCTCTTCGGTCAGGGTGAATGACAAGGCTGTTGTGCCGGTCTACGAATTCGAGGAGAGTGCCATCCGCCTCGCACTACCCGAGGCCTTACTACCTGCATGAGCATGTAGTCATAGAGATGGATTTTGAGGTAAAGGTTGCCCTGGAAATGGCTGGCAACTACGGACTGTTCGGCCACTTTCCCCTCACGGAGATGTGACCTATTTTGATGCCAGCTTCTATCTTGTTCGGGTGAGCGCGCCTAGTGGATTGACCATTGTTGGTTCAGGGGTCGAAGTCGGTCGTGAGTACAGCAACGGCAATCAGATACTAACACTTGCTGCAGGTCCTGCACGTGACTTCTACCTCGCTGCCTGTGACAACTACATCGTGACAAGCAACACGGTTGGGGACACGAAGGTGAACAGCTTCGCGTTTCCCGAACGCCGAGAAAGAGCCGAAGTCGTCCTGCGCTTTGCATCAGACGCCCTCCGAATCTACAGCAAGCGGTTTGGTGCCTATCCGTATACAGAACTCGACATCGTGAGCTCTCCGATGCTCGCCAGCGGCGTGGAGTATCCTGGCATTGTGGCGATCTTTCTTAGGCTCTACGATCCCCGCGCCATTGTTCGCGGGCTACCGTCCCTCATAATGCTGGAGGGAACCGTCCCTCACGAGGTTGCTCATCAGTGGTTCTACAATGCAGTGGGAAATGATCAGGTCGATGAGCCTTGGCTCGATGAAGCTTTTGCTCAGTACTCCACCGGCCTGTACTATGATGAAGTCCATGGAGGGCGTGTGGCTAGAGATTACCGCAAGGGTGCCTGGGAAGATAGCTGGGGACGCATCAATAAGGCCGACATCCCCATTGGTCTAGCCTCCACAGATTACGCGGATACTGAATACACGCCTATCATCTATGGCCGCGGTTCACTCTTCCTCGAAGCGCTGGCAAAGGAGGTGGGTCAGCACGCTTTTGACCAATTCCTGTGTGACTACTTCGAATCGCACAAGTGGAGAATCGCTACAACCGGTACGTTCAAGCAACTTGCCGAAAAGCATTGCCAGTGCGATCTTACAGCGCTTTTTCAACAGTGGGTGTATGAGCACAGATCAGGGTAGCGAGCCTAAGCCATGAGAATGGCTTTTGTTCACGCACCGGCTGTCTAAAAACACGCATAACAAGCATATTTAGCACATGAACCTCCCCAAACTGTGGTTTGTCGCCTGTGCATGATAAACATCTCTATCCACCCTCACCATAAGGAAGAGCGTGACATTTCTCACTAAGATGCCGGTTTCCAGGAGTTATTCCGACGCATTGAACAACACACACAGATTCGGTCAGCTGATCTAAGAACACGGATAAACATTGTACAATGCAAATAACCCAAAACTTGCCCGCTAGAAGTAGAAATACTAGATTCAGTTCACCCAACTGACCACTTAGCGCTAGTTGTAGCATTCTCCCCGGATATGGACATGCTTACTGTTACAACTTCATTAGGGGTCGGGATAGAGAACCAACACGATGGAGTTAGTCAACCTGCTCTATGGACACACACGTGTTATTGACCCTGTTGGCTTCTCCTTTAACGAGACAACACTCGCCTCGGGATTGGATAGTGGGACCATGCTCCTATAGGGCTTTGACAGATGAATCTCAGCCCGGAAATCTGACAACCCTGCTGCTGTTGAGTGGCGCCGCCGTAATCAGTACTGCTCGAACAAGTCATGCGACGGCCATCTCATCACGCCATTAACAGCGTCCCACATTGCTTGGTCAAGTGCGAGGTTGAAGTCGTCGAAGTTGCGGGGGCGGAAATTGGCAACGGCAAACCAAGAAAGATCGTTCCATGACGCGCGGACAAGGATTGCAGTAGTTCCATCAAGCGAGCCGACGTGCCACCAGTTGTCCCACTTGTTAACCAACCAGCCGAAAGCGTACCACCAGTCGCTGTTTTGCCACTCCGCAATACTAGGGCGCTTAGTCATCATCTCAAGCGACGAAGGCTCCAGGATGTCCGGTGGTTTAGGGCGTCCATCAACGTGAGTGATAAACCGCATCATGTCAATTACCGATGCAATCCACCCACCGTGGGAGTCCATCGCCTCCAGATACCAACCCCCATCCGGCCAAGCAACGTAACTACTTCCCGGGAACACCCACCGGGTTCTCCCGCCCGGGAGTCCGTAGTACTGGACCTCTCTGTTTGCTCGTTGAGAGACATGTGTGTGTCCGATCTGCATGCCCGTGATTCCCATTGGTCCTAGGATCTCGCTCTTCACGTAGCTTTCGTAGCCCTGACCTGTGACTTGTTCAATAATTCGTCCAAGCACGTTGTAGCCAAGGTTTGAGTACGCATAGCGGGAGCCGGGCGTGAAGTTCAACCGTTCGCCCATCATGTACCGCACGAGGACCTTCGCGCTAGCGGGACGTGTTTGCTCCAGTGCTTCAGCTGCTGTTCTGTGAAGGTCAAATTGTGGGTCATAGCCTAGCTGATCAATATCCCATCCGCCGCAATGGGTGAGAAGATGCTCAATTGTGATACTTGCAAGCCTCGAATCAACAATGCTTCCCGGGGGTGGCTCCAAGCCGCCAAGGATATCGAATGCCTTATCGGCAAGGCTAAGCTTGTCCTGTTCGACAAGATTGAGAATCGCTACGGCCGTAACAGGTTTGCTCACGCTGGCGATGCGGAAGAGCGAGTCCGGTTGCACAAGCGTACCTTGGTTTTGGTCCGCGTAGCCGTAGCCGCGAGCGAACACAAGACGATCGTGTTTGACGATCGCGACAGCCATCCCTGGCACATTCCACTCATCCATTAGCTGTCGAACTACCTCATCTACGCTGGACATCCCGGCTATAACTTGACCAGTTGCGGGAATCTCAGCCGTTGCACCGGCCACGATAAGCGTTATAAAAACAAGGGCTACGCTCAGTTGCAGGGCCGCCCGAGTTCCGATTTGTAGCATATTCTTTCCCCCTGTATTCCCTCTAGTTTCGCAAACGGGAATAACATAGCCACGTGCGAGGCGAAAATCAACTTTTCCCACACACTGATTCAACACGTGCTTGAATTCCCTTCTTGCGCTCGTTAGAATTCATTGAAACAAACGGGAAGTCGGTTCTTTCCCGAGCTTGGTATCTGGCAGCGAGTCCTACATAGTGAAGGCATACAGATGGTCGAACTACTAGGCAATCGGAGCGAATCCAGAGCGGGCACCTGTTTTGCAGAGGGCTTCGCCAAGGGAAGCTCTCCCTCAGTACTTACCGCCTCCCTTTCGTCATTTCCTCACCCAGGACTCAGCAAGGGGCTGACAAATGTACGACAGGTACATCTCTTGATGCCGCAAGACCTCCGTTCATCTGGAAACGGATCATCCTTCCTGTGTTTTGTTACAGAAGAGCCCAATTGGCAGATACGCAATTCGCTTCTGCTGCCCTTCCAAACGAGCGCATGCTCGGAGTGGATTGAACCCAGGATTGACATCCACACAATAGAGATTTCCTGTCCGCAGAATGTCTATCACATCGAGAGGACGGATGGATCATCGGCTACGATCACTGGTAGCTCACCGCTCACTATTGCTGGTCTTGGCCTGGACCCGGCATCTGGATTCGCAACGAACACCCTGGTCGGACGGACGGACGAGGCAACCGAACCCCTGGAGTGGTTTGACTCCACCCGGAACAGCACTGGCCCCAGCAACGAAAAACGGCAACTGCTGTGCCGGCTACCCAAAGTCCACTATAACAAGCCGCCTAGACTGATCTACTACGCCATCCCGTGGAACGTCTTTCAAGACAGTATTGGCGAGTTGACCGAATACCAAATCATTAGATCTAGAACGGACATCAACGACATGCTCGTTTGGAACAATCTCTACCGTTTTAAGCACGATGGTTTGCACAGAGCGATCAACAGGATTGAGCTACACAACGATCGGGTGCCGGTTGTCTGCACGAACAAGCTCCAAGAGAACTGGACCATCTACATGATCAACAATCGGCGGAATCTGTGCGCAGCCAATCGGTTCAACTACGATGTTGTGAACCACACGGACTTGACATGCCTGCAGGGCGAATTTGGGGAGATCAACATCGCTACACTAAGCTGGGGCAACTATGACCTCGTAGTCATTGACGAGTCTCACAACTTCTGCAATGCACCACCGCGCAACGGAGGACTCGCCACATACTGGCAACTGATGCGGGAGATCATCCAGGAAGGGGTGAAGACCAAAATGCTCATGCTGTCCGCAACTCCACTGAACAACTTGATCAACGATCTGAAGGGCCAAATTGCGTTCATTACCGAAGCTGTCGATGATCTCGTGGATCCCAATCGTATATCCGTCATCGAGCACACGCTCCGACGCGCCCAGAGACACTCAAATCACTGGATACGCCAGTCTCCGGTTGAGCGAACCGTAGACAAACTAGTCGATGCACTTCACATAACCTACTTCAAGCTGCTGGATCTGCTCACAATTGTTCGCTCTTGTAAGCATATCGAGAAGTGCTACGAGCGTTCGGGACTTGCTGACTTCCCAAAGCGCAACAAGTCGATCAACATCGAGGCCACAACGGGCTTCGCGAACTTGGCATACTTTGAGCACTCGTTTCAGGAAATGAGCAAGAAGGACTTCCAGAAGAAGCGGGGCCTCGAAAACGCACAACAGAAGAACCACTGCTTATTCTCCTCATGGTTAGATTCTATGCTCGTGCTTCGAACACTCTTTGTGCCACAGCAAGGTCACGGGGTATCGTAAATTGGAAAAGGTCTACCTCTTACTCGCTTCTGTAGCTATTGGATTTCTACTCGGATCATTACCGTTCTCGGTGTGGTTGGTCCACTTAGTAACACATGTAAATGTCCGCAGGTTCGGCGACGGCAACCCTGGTGCAATTAACGCCTGGAAGGCCGGGGGATGGCCAGTCGGGGTCACCGTGCTTCTATTGGACGTGATCAAAGGCGGAGTCCCTGTAACCATAGCCCGATTTGTCTTTACCATAGAAGACTGGTTCCTTGTCCCAGTAGCACTTTCCCCCATTGTTGGTCATGCTTTCTCCCCCTGGCTTCGATTTCGCGGTGGCAAGGGAATCGCGGCGACATTCGGCGTGTGGAGCGCTTTGACATTCTGGGTAGTGCCCACTACCCTGGGATTGCTTATGGCCACAATTATGGCGTTGCAAACAGTTCCAGCTTGGACGGCAATCATAGCGACAGTGGCCACATTGATCATTATGCTCATTGTTCGACTGGAAACCTGTCTCATCGTTGCCTTAGCCCTCAACCTCGTGTTGCTGGCGTGGACCCATCGAAAAGAGCTTCTCTCCGCTCCAAGGCTGCGTGATTTCTCGCGTGGAAAGCGAAGGACAGACAGGTGACATTCCTTGTTCAGCACCAATACAGCATAGTGGTCTTCCTGGGCGTACTTTTGGCTATCTCCCTATCCAACCTTTTCACCGTACATCGCCTCGGAGATCGTCGATTCGGGAAGCGAAAGAACCAGCACGACCGCCAATGGGAGAAGCCTCCCAAGGTGTCTGTCCTCGTCCCCACCAGGAACGAAGAGCGCAACATTTGCAGGTGCATTCGCTCGCTTTTGGCCCAGGACTACCCCGATTTTGAGGTGATTGTTGTAGATGACTCTGAGGACAGCACATGGAACATTCTTCGATCCCTCACCGCGGATAGTAGATTGCACATCATTGCTGGAGAACCCCTTCCACCGGGATGGTTAGGAAAGAACTGGGCCTGTCACCAGCTAGCTCAGGCGGCTACGGGGGAGATCCTGCTTTTCACCGACGCGGACACCCGCCACCATCCCGCCATGCTGCGTCACGCCTTACAAGTGCTTATTGTGGGAGGTTTCGATTTCCTGAGCGCCATTCCTCACCAAGATCTGCACACATGGGCCGAACGCCTGGTCATCCCCGTCCTCCCGTGGAGCCTCCACACCTTCTTTCCTATTGGGCTTGCTCGGCTGCTGCGCCTGCGCACCCTGGCAACTGCTGCAGGCCAATTCATGCTGTTCCGAAAGGAAGCCTACGCTCTGATCGGCGGTCACAAAGGTGTACGAGGATCGGTGGTAGATGACGTATCGCTGGCAAAGCAAGTGGTAAAAGCCGGTCTGCGATGGTCATTGATCGATGGAGGTATGCAGATCTCAGTAAGGATGTATCGGTCGTTTGAAGAAGTGTGGGACGGCCTCTCGAAAAACCTGTTCGCCGTTTTTGGCTGCAATCTACCGTTGTTTTGCTTCGTTTGGCTATGGCTCTTCTGGTTGGCCTGGGAGCCCCCGCTCGTATTGGTGTTGTGGGCTACACAAGCCCTGTCGGTACCAGTAGAGCTTGTCATTCCTGCTTCGTTAGCAACGGGTCTTTGCCTTCTGCTGTGGCTGATCAGCAACCTTCGTTTCCGAATCTCGTTGATCCAAGCAGCTTGTCATCCGGTCACAATGGTGTTGATGCTGCTCATTGCCGCTCGTTCAGTAGCCTGGCATTTCCTGGGGAAAGGCACGTGGAAAGGTCGACCACTTCGACCAGCCGATGAGGGTAACACAGCGGAATAACCCCGCCGGTACAGTGCTTGATCTTCGCTTGTTGTGAGCTGGAGTCCGTGTTGTTTTGGACATGCGGTTGTGGCTACCTCAGTCTCCCAGGAGAAGAAGGTCCAATTGTTCGATGTTTGCACAGTCAAGCAGTGGGCTAACCCGCTTGGCAAGGAAGAAATTACGCTGGGGGTCAGGATCTGGGGTTCCCTGTCCCCCGCTTTCAAGAAACGGATTACTGGAGCCCAGTATCACCTGTTCGCTCTCCCATTCGATCGTGCCCCGGATGAGCCCGGGGGAGACAACCGTTCCAATAAGGCGATTGCGATTGCGTTGGACCACGTACACGTCTCCGCTGATCAGCCCCATGATCTCTACGTGTACGGTCATCCCTGGGTGTCCATCGTTGTCCTGGTCAAACACGCGTGGATCGGCCCCATCCATCGGAAGGGTTTCATTATCCGGGTCTTCGAGTCGTGCTCCTAGCACCTGGGTGTTCCATGGGAAGAGGATCCGATATGAGGATCCGATATTTGGACAAGGTTTGTCTGTGGATCGATCTGTGTCTGACATGAGCTCAACATGCCCCGTGCGTTCCGCCACACCCAAAGCGCGAAGGAACGCATCGGGAATGGTTGTATTCACCATCCCTGTGCCGTCGTCGATGCTCGTCGCGCAGTGGGTCCCCAGAACCAACAAGTCATCATCCTTTTGCTCGATGATCAACCGCAGGCGCGCCGCTGTCGTGCGCGTCCGTTCCCCAACGATCGGTATTTGCACGGTCTCAGATGTGATCTGAACCATCGCCCAAACTCCCGATAGATCCAGGACGGACTGCAGTTCACACGAGCTTGTTCTGTTGACTGGCTGACCACTGACCAGAGGAGCAAACATGAGCCCGGCAAGGAAGAGACAAAAAGCTGCACACCATCTTACCCGAAACATCGATCGACCTCCGGTTGTTAGACATTCTAGCTTATAAATGGAAAGCATGTCAATTGCCAGTGCTGACGCAAAAGTCTTCTTCATGAGCCACTTCGAAGGGTTGACTTCCGAAAGACAATCGCTCTGGAATTATCAATTCATCACAGAAAAAGACGTTCAATGAGACAGTGTAAGATCTTTTGCTATCAACAGGAGCAGTGCCGGTGAAAACGAAAGACCTTACCAAGGTCTACCGCGCGGGAACGCAACAGGTACACGCGCTGTAAGCGGTGAGCTTCCAATCCGAGCAGGGTGACTCTGCAGTGATCAACGGCCCCTCCGAAAGTGGCAAGACAACGTTCTTTAATCTCATTGCCGAGATTGACTGTCCCACCAATGGCAATGTGTTCATAGGAAAGTGACCCACGAGCAGGCTCTCCGAGGCCCGATTGTCCAAGCCCCCAAGGAAATGATTGGCCTTATCTTTCAGACATTGAGCCTGATTCCTGTGTTGTCAGCGTTTGAGAATGTGGAGTACCCCCAGCGAGCCGTCAATATCGCTGACCGCCGCGCAGAAGACGGTGGGCGTGATGCGGCATGGAAAAAGCTCTTTTTTTCCATTGCCTTTGTCGCAGTGCTCCTTTCTACAGCCTTGGATGCGGCACAGACGGACCTCATCACCAAGGAGGACTTTCCCGACGAGCTATTTGACCCAAGCGAGCTGGGGACTTATGCCTCGATGAACAATCAGTATCCCCTCATGAAGCCCCGCCTCGTTGAGAGTGCCAAACCGGTTCCGCCAGGATGAACGAAAAGCAGCCCTTGTGGCGATCTTTTGCTTCTCACTCGCGATTGGGCAAAAGCGTTGAGAAGAAGTATTTGGCTGAACAGGGATTCAGTCAGAGCCGCGAGATCCCTGCTCAGAGGCCTTCTTCACGCACGAACCATTTGACGGCCTCAAGATTCGAGGTCACCTGGACCTTACCCGGTAGATTGGGGATGTCATCGCGACTTTTCAGGTAGGCGATCACAGGGCGGCCGTAGCGAAGGCAGAGCGCCACCTCGCTCGCCGTACCGGATGATCCCGGCAGAGCGATCAGGACATCGGCAGAGAGCACGTTGAGGTGGTTCGGAGAAAAAGGATCGGTCCCCTGTTTTCCGCTCTTCGGCAAGTGTGTGCGGATCGGGATCTCCACCCACGGGTTCGGATAGCCCGGATTCAAAAAATACCCGGATTCCGTAGCCTCCCCGGGAAGGATTCCGATCACCAAGCCCTTTCGATTCGGAACCCGATGAAACGCAGCGCTCACCGCCTCCATCGCGCCGCCGCCCCCGCCGCTGAGAAGATGCACCCCCTCGTAGGCGAGCCACCTGCCCAACGGATCGGGCTTTTCCTCGTGCGGCTCGCTGCCCGAGCCGAGCACCCCCACGATCGGCAGTCGGTTCATCAGCTTATCCCTCCTCTAACAAAACCGCGCTGACAATAGGACCGAGCGGAAAGCGTTTGCCCTCACTCGATTGCCCTTCACTAAGGCCAACCCTATTCATCAAGGCACGAACCTCGTCCGGCCCCATACCATCAGAGGCTTTTGTTGGCTCGCGTAAGTGGATCTTGCCGTCGTTATTGAGCCGGGGGCTCAGATGCGGCGCTAGGCCGCCACTGCCTGCCCCGAAATCAAGGACCGCCTCGTCACCTTTTAGCTCGATCGTCTCCACGTAGCGCCGATAGAAGAAAGGAAACAGCCGGGGTACCAGCCGCCCATCGACAAGCACAAACAGAAAATCAGGGTTTTCAAAGTCCATAGCCGCTCCTTCCCTACCCTTACATTGACGACCCAAAGCAGCCCTATTCTACTTCTCCTTTTGCTTCACATCTAGCCCCTCGGCGACTCGCGCAACAACAACCCCAGCTTCATGGGAAGCCACGTATTGCACTACAAGACTTAACCCTGTTTCTTGTACTGGTCAATGATGACGCATTGCCACACCGACAATAAGGAAGTATATTAGTGGAGACGAATATGGACCCCGAGACTCAGCGTAACGATCAGATTACGCAGGTATCCGATATCTTGAGAATCCTGTCGGTCGAGACACGACTGCGGATGCTCCTGCTGCTCACGGAGCGCAACCTCTGTGTCGGGGCACTGGCCTGCCGTCTGCGATGACGCAAGGGGCAGTCTCCAGCACCTGAAAGTCTTGCGTAATGCCGGTTTTGTGAGTGCGATACGCGAGGGTTACTACGTGCACTACAGGGTGAATGAGGGCGCACTTACTCTCTCGAGCCCGTGCATCGCCAGGCCGTTTGAGCGGCTGCGGGCAGGTTCGTCAGCTGAATAGGAGGTGGACACAGTGTCTAGGTTTCCCCGGTCGGTGGTCCCCTAGAGACCTGCCTGCTGCAGGCAGGTCCCCGCCATGGGCGAGCGGGCTCGTTTTGACGGGAACCATATTTCTCATTACTATTTCATCTGCACTTGGTGCGGGAAGATCGTCGACTTCGAGAGTGAGGAGCTCGACCGAATCGATCTGCCCAAAAGCATGGAGGATTTGGAAACCCCTGTGTCGCGCCAGCTCCAGGTCTTCGGGATCTGCCGCGACTGCGAATCCACAGAAGGAGGGAATCGATGGATGACAAGGAAAAGGAGAAACAGCTAACGACAGCGGCTGGCATCCCGGTGGACGACAATCAGACGTCGCTGACCGCCGGGGAGCGAGGGCCGACACTACTACAGGATCATCATCTACTGGAAAAGCTAGCGCACTTCAATCGGGAGCGGATCCCGGAGCGCGTCGTCCACGCGAAAGCGACTGGCGCGTTCGGGACGCTCACCGTCACGCATGACATCACCAACTACACCAAGGCAAAGCTCTTCTCGAAGGTCGGGAAGCAGACCGAGGTTCTCGGACGGTTCTCGACGGTTGCCGGGGAGAAGGGCTCGGCGGACACGGTCCGCGACGTTCGCGGATTCGCGCTCAAGTTATACACCGAAGAAGGGAACTGGGACATGGTCGGCAACAACACCCCCGTCTTCTTCATCCGCGACGCGATCAAGTTCCCGGATTTCATCCACACCCAGAAGCGGGATCCTCAGACGAACTACAAGGACGATACGCCGCAGTGGGATTTCTGGTCTCAGGTTCCCGAGTCGCTCCATCAAGTGACGATCCTCTTCTCGGATCGAGGGATCCCGGCGGGAATCCCGTACATGAACGGCTACGGCAGCCACACCTACAGCTTCATCAACTCAGACGACGAGCGCTACTGGGTCAAGTTCCACTTCAAGACACAGCAGGGAATCAAGAATCTGATGCAGGAAGAGGCCGATCGGCTTGCTGGATCGGATCCAGACTACGTCACGCGGCAGCTGTTCGAACTGATCGATAAGGGCGAGTACCCAAAGTGGACGCTCTACGTCCAGATTATGCCCGAGGTCGAGGCCGAGACCTATCGCTGGAATCCATTTGATCTGACAAAGGTCTGGCCGCACGGCGATTATCCGCTGATCGAGGTCGGCGTCCTCGAGCTGAATCGGAACCCGGCGAACTACTTCGCCGACGTAGAGCAGGCAGCGTTTTCCCCAGCTAATGTCCCACCGGGCATCTCGTTCTCACCATGCAAGATGCTCCAGGCGCGGCTCTTCGCCTACGCCGACGCGCACCGGTATCGCCTTGGCGCCAATTACGAGCGTCTGCCGGCCAACGCTCCGAGGGGAACGACGGCGCACAACTACCAGCGAGATGGCTCCATGCGCTTCGACGACAACGGTGGGGCCTCGCCGAACTACGAGCCGAACAGTTTCGGTGGCCCCAACGCGGACTCTGCCTACAAAGAGCCGCCTCTCAAGATCTCGGGCGATGCAAACCGATATGAGCAGAAGCGGGGCGTGGACGACGACTATGTCCAGCCAGGAAACCTCTACCGCCTCCTGCCGTCAGACGAACAAGAACGCTTGGTTGAGAACATCGTCAGGTCGCTGAGGAACGTCCCGAAGCCGATTCAGGAGAAGATGGTCGAGCACTTCGGCCGTGCGGATCAAGACTATGGCAACGGTGTCGCGAAGGGGCTCGGGCCGAGCTAATGGGTGAGGGGCGATCTCTTGCGTACGGTCGTCCCACTTCTTCCATCAGCCCATCAGGGAATGACCCGAGCTAGAACGCTTCTGTTGATCGTTGGCGGAACGATATCGGTGGCGGTGGGCATCGTCGGCATCTTCGTGCCGCTCCTTCCCACGACACCATTCCTCCTGTTGGCCGCGTTTCTCTACGCTCGCGGTTCACAGCGCCTGTACAAGCGGTTGTTGGGCAATCGGTTGATCGGGAACTACCTTCGTCGGTACTACGAGCGTCGCTGCATGACGCGCAGGCACAAGCTCGTGACGCTCACGCTTCTGTGGGCAGTCATCGTTTTGTCAGCTGCACTCGCTACCGATTCCTGGTGGGCCAGGGGCATTCTCGGAGGCGTCGCGGTTGCGGTGACAACCCACATCTTGCTACTCCCTGGTGAGAGAGACCGGTCGGAAGCCAGCGACTCGTGAGTATCAACGATCATCTCCTCGGGTTTGCAGCCGAAAAACTGAATGTAGACCGCGCTCGCGCGTTGCAACAAGCTATACGGATGTCAAGGGGTAGTAGGGTCGATAAATTGCGTAGAGAGCGTGAATGAAGCGATTGACAACAGCAATGATTGCCTGCTTGCATGCTCTGCCTCATTGATCAGTGTTGCTGCGCGGTGGAACTTACCGATGTCGATACCGAGGTAGAACATGACCTAATGCCTCCAATGTGCTAAGATGAGGGAGTTACCAATGAGGCATGAGACAAGGCAGGGCGAACTACAAGCTCGCGGCTACATACGTAGCACCGAAGAGGCCTACATCAAGCTGATTCGCGGCACAGCCCCGCAGGTTGTTTCTTGTTACAGTATGTGGCGTCAGAAAGACCCACAAGCGTGCGCATGAACCAACCTCAAAGGGTTCTCGCTCAAGTATACGGGGCTGGCCACCTATCGTCTTGCCTTATATCTCCAGATCAGTATGAGAGCGTGGTGATGCATGTCTTCAGTCAGGATTGTTTGCTCAACGAATAGCCAGTTTAGATCAGAGCTACCAGTGTTTAGAGGGTTTCTGGAAGGAAAGTTCATAACTGACGATTTGGGTGGGAGGCTTGGCCCGCTTCAGTGGCATATGATAGTACATGACATCTCCTGGAATCCCCGTATCCACAGGGTGGGAATTGCGCTCGGCGGGCAGTCATGGACGAACAGGTGTATTACTCTCGAAATGCGCGGTGGATATGGCGCGATGGATCTTATATCGTGTTTTAAGACACTCCATTGCACGGAGGCATGATGCCACGTCGCCTGAACGAGCTTAGAGAGTTCATGAAGGGTTATCCGAACGCTTATGCCGAGGACCGCAACAACCCGGAGGCTCAGTCAGATGAACGGAAGGGGCTCCCTTCACCCCCGCTTCAGAAGCCGTATGACGAGAGGGCATCCGTCTTGATCGATCTACCGGATCCAGGCGAGGTCTGTCTCACGCAGGAGAACATCCGGGATTTGATTAGGCAACGCAGAAGTCTCCGAGCGTACGCTGACTCAGCAATCCCCCTGAAAGGCTTATCGTACTTGCTATGGGCGACGCAGGGTGTCCACGCAATCCCGAAGCACCGAACCTGGTCGTTGCGAAGTGTTCCGTCGGCTGGGGCTCGGCATCCATACGAAACTTACCTTCATGTCTCGCGCGTTTCTGACCTTACTCCAGGCCTGTACCGCTATCTTCCACTCTCGCATCAGCTGCTGTCGCTTGGTACACGCGAGTCGCTTCGGGAGGAGCTGTTCGTTCTGACCGACCGAGAAGACTTCGTAGCTGACGCGCCAGTTACGTTCATCTGGAGCTGCATCCCATACCGCGGGGAGTGGCGATACCACACGATGTCCCACAAATCGATGCTTATTGACGCTGGGCATATCTGCCAAAACCTTGCATTGGCTGCCGAATCGATGGGCTACGGATCCTGCGCCATTGGCGGCTACTGGCAAGAGGGGGCGGATCGCTTCATCGGCGCCGACGGCCAGGACGAGTATGTGGTCTACATGGCCTCGGTTGGGAAACGCCTAGGTTCTGAAGCTGATTAGGGTTCTGTTCCTGCAAGTTGCATGCGGGCTCCCAGCCACTCCAGGGTCCGAGCCAAGAGCCGGAGGATTGAAACGGTCTGACGAGAAGCCCGTTTCAAGCCTGTGGTAAACCGCCCCGAGATTGCCGAGAACCTTCTCGATCACATGGACGTTCCAGCGGCAAACTGTGCTGACGTTGTTTGCAGTCGCCGGGGACTGAGATTGGGCGGGAGCGAGAGAGAAGTTGTCGAGCGTGCGATAGGGGTAGAGGATTGAGACATGCGAGCACCTACGATTACCGATCATCCGACCGAGAAAGAACTTCAGCTGCTCAGTGAACGTCTCGATCGGTTCAACCGGATCTCAACTAATGACAGAATTCACCATCCGGGCACGGAGGATCCTGGGCTTGCCTTCGATCTGGCCGTTCGAGGGTCCGGTGGCGTGATCGTCGGTGGCGTCAGCGTGAGCTCGGTATTTGATGTGATGTGGCTGGAGGCTCTTTGGGTCGACGAGAGGTATCGCGGACGGGGAATTGGAAGCTGGCTCATTCTGGAGGCGGAGCGCGTTGCATACGCGAAGGGATGTGTCGGCGCTGGAACCTGGACCTTAGACTGGCAGGGGGCTGCGTTCTATCCGCAAATAGGGTTCGAGCTGAACGGCATCTACGACGGCTATCCGGCCGGGATGACTGAACATGTCCTGTCGAAGTTGTTGCCCAGCTCGGATGCTATCCGACGAAAGGTCGAAGAGCGGGCACATAGGAACCGTCAGGATGGCTTTGCGCTCACCACCAATCCGACTGGTGAAGAGATGCAAATCGTGAGGTGCGGGCTGCACGAGTACTGCGTGGCTCATGTGGGCGATGAGATGAATAACGCGCGTATCAACGTCCGTCTCATCCTGCGTGATGAGCGAGGGGAACTCATCGGAGGGCTAACAGCATCGACGACAATCCGAATCCTGGCCCTCAAAGGAGATCTGGATTGACGAGCCCCTTCGTGGTCGCGGTTTCGGCCGAGGACTCTTAAACCAGGCCAAGGAGATGGCGAGGTTGCACGGTTGCATTGCTGTACAGGGTTCGTGCCTCTCCTTTCAGTCCCCAGATTTCTTCCATCGAGTGGGATACGAGTCATTCGGCCGCGTGGATGTCTACCCAGACGGCGTTTGGGAAGACCTCCTGATCAAGAGGTTCTAGGAAGCTTCTCGCGCAGTACAACCTTGACTATATGCTGCTGCCGCATGAGGCGACTTCCTGGACGATCAATAGAGTGATAACCCTTCACCTAGCGGCGGTTGGCCTTCAGCCCGGCTGTGAACGGAGGGGATGACGCGGTCTAGCGACCTGGAAAGGCAGCCGGAATGCTCACAACGAACCTCTCCCAGGCCAAGATAGAGACAGCATTTGGAGCCTGGGGGACTGTATGTAGAACGTGTTCGTTGACAGTTTTGTTGAAGTCTGGGTATACGACCATTGCACACCAAATCGCCTGTCAAGAGCTGATTCGGTAGAGAGAACCCGATCCCGATCTCCTAAGCGTAGGCGAGTCTGCCCCTTGGTTCCGGTATGGATCTACCCAATTCGTTTGCAGTATCGATCCATTCCTGAATGATCTGCTCAGCATTCGAAAGGGCCTCTTGATAACTATTGCCGTCAGCCATGCAGCCTGGAAGTTCTGGCACCTCAGCAACGAACGCATTGTCCTCTGCGCTCCAGAAGATGATGATTTCGTACTTCGTATTCATGATCAATCCTCCAGGGTTAGATTGTACTTCAGGATCACTCCGCGCACCTGCTTCACCTGGTACGCTTTGCCCTTGCCGTTCTGCGGCTGTAGATTGAGGATCTCTTCCACGTGGCTCCTCGTGAAGATGTGATGGTCGCCCTTGATACGTTCCTCGAATCCGAGCCTCTTAAGAAGTCCACGCAATCGGGTGAATGGGACGTTCGCGTCCGAGCGCGAAGTATGACATGCTCGTACAGCTTTTCGTACTCACCCATACACGGAGTATACCATCAAGGATGGCGGCTTGTCCATTCGCATCTCCAGATCAGTGAGTCAAAGATCTTCACCTGAAAACTAGACTAAGGGATAAGCTGACAATCGACCTTCTCTAACGTTTGCAGAGAGAAAGAAGGAGATCCAAGAGATGGGGCTCGGAGACCCGGGCCCAACAGCGTATCAAGGCCGGAGAGCCCAGAAAACTGTACCTACAAACGTACTCGCTGGCTGTTTCATGGTGACGGTGTCAGGTTCAGCAAACCTAGCACGCCCGCAAACCCAGCTAGGCTCATCGCTATTCACTATTTCTCCCCCCTCCTTTTGATTCCCTCCCTCGATCGGGCCAAGCCATTGTATTGGGAGAGTACGAAGGTGCGATGTATTCCCCACAGTACGAGGGAACGCTAAGCAGGCAATTTTCCTGAATGGCGATAACCGAATACACTTTCTTAACGTTCGGGAAGGACGCGACTCACCACCGCATAGCTCTGTCGCGCGGATACAGCTACTCGTTCTCCAGCAGGCAGCTACGGTGTGACAGGTGTGAGCGTAAAGACGCGGGAGAGTCGTGCTGCACTTTTGACATCGCCACGATGCAGGGCCTCGCGAACCTCGTCGAGCTTGTACGCATCCTCCAACGACAAGTACGGTGACCAGCCTTCGTCGGTTTCGACGAGCTCGACATCAACCTCTGCCACGTATTTTCCCTTGTGGACCAGTTTTGTGTGATGTCTCTTTCTCACTTACGCCTCCTCAAGAAATCCGTTGTCCATTGGCCGGGATCTGGCCTATAACCGGTAACAACGACCGCAGGGGAGATTGCATCCTTTGAAATTCCCCAAACAACATGTATCGGGCTACCATCTCGATCCCTTTGTAACACCAACACGCAAGGGCCTTTTGGATACTCCGAATAATCTTCCACCAGCACGGCATCCTTCGCGCCGGCCACTATGTCTTTCGCGAATATGTCGTCTTCTGCCAGCTCATCGTAACCGTGATCTGATATCTTGATTTCCTGATTCTCGACGAGCTGTTTGATCCGCTTAAGTGTCTTGCTCATAGAAGCATTCTACCCTCTCTATCCCTTTCTAACAACGAGATTTACTCCAGGTAGCAAATGGGGTGACTTTTGCCGGGAGGTGGTGGGAATGGGTACGATTGAAAACAACACCCCCCAAAGCACTAGGCCTAGGGGAGGTAATCGGATAGGCTCAGCTTGGTGAAAAAAGGAATCAAAGCGAAAAAGAAGGAGGAGAGATGGTTCCTCCAGTTTCAGCTTCAGGATCTATGGAGCCTACGGGTCTCTAGATAGAACTTTCGTTCTAGTATGCTCATGGGCTTAAGAACTTCTTCCGAAGGCCATTTCTATCCTCTTTGACTTCTCGCCAAGATTCCCTCGCAAGAGACCCGACGTGAACGAAGAAAGAACTCTCAGGGAAGGCCCCTTCTCTATGTCGTTATAGGGGTAAGGGAGAAGAGCCGAAGTGAATGATTGGAGAACTCTCACGCTCTGGTACGCCTGAGGTCGTCACTGTACCAAGAACTTTCATGCGCCAGTTCTCGGTACAGCTCCAGTGAGTACACTAGGAAAAGCTCATCAACGTGTTAAGCGGACAGCGTTGTTGATTGTCGATGAGTTTGGGTTTGTCCCGTTCGACCGTGCTGGGGGAGAGCTGTTATTCAACCTACTCTCGGAACGTCATGAGCGCAACTCGACCATCCTGACCACTAACCTCGCCTTCTCAGAGTGGGTACAAGTATTGGGTGATGAGAAGTTGACCACGGCACTGTTGGATCGTCTTGCTTACCTAGCGCACATTCTGACCACTAAGGGACCATCGTACCGCATGAGCCAAAGGAAGAAGTGACTGTGGAGCTTAAACGGGGAGAAACTGGACGAGAGAGTGTGCCTCATAGTACACTGCGGACAGCCAAGGGGTGGGTCAAAAACTAAACGGTGAAAGGGTCAATTTCCAAGTGTTGCTAACAGCATTGGTTCACAGTTATTCAGTGCGCATCGGCGTGTATCGTCGTATACTGTGGGCAGTCAAGACGATCTGGTGAATGGAGGCAAGATGCAATTCTCGGTGGACACGCACCTCTTCAGAGAACTAGGTGAGTTTCTCGTTGGACGAGAGTCCACTGCGCTTGCCGAGCTACTCAAGAACGCATATGACGCGGATGCGACTCAAGTGACCGTGTACGGAGAGAACCTATCAGACCCTGTCCGAGGGTACATCGAGATCATTGACGATGGCGCCGGAATGACTGAGCAGGAGTTTGAATTGGGCTTCCTGCGGATCGCGTCACGCCTAAAAGAAAGCGGCGCGCGCTACAGTACACGCTTTCATAGACGATACATAGGTGCAAAAGGAATCGGTCGGCTTGCAGCTCACAAACTTGCTCGCCATCTCTCAATAAATTCAGTGCCCGCGATCGAGAAGGCGGGTCCGGCAAGGAAGCGTACCCAAGCTGAGATTGATTGGGATAGCATCGAAGCACAAGAGTCGCTTGACGACATCGGAAGCCATGGTTTATCCGTCAAGGTTAATCCTGTCGCCAAATCCGTCAAGCCAGCAACCATGATTCGATTGACAAAACTTAGACAGGAATGGACTGAGACTCGCCGAGCTTGTTTTGTCTCGGAGATCCGCGCCTACCAACCAGCCCCTGTTCTCATGGAGCCGCTTGAAGAGACGATTAAGCCGTATATATCCCTCTTTGATAAGCAGCCCCAGGTTCAAGATCGAACGTCCAATGATCCTGGGTTCTCGATTCTCCTCAAAGGTGATTTCGAACAGGGCGACGAACCATGGAACAAGGTTCTGGCCGCAGTTGATTGGGTACTTGAGATGAGGGCCTCATTGGACGATCCAAACATCACATACCTATTCACTCCTACACGACGCCAACGAGACAAGAATCCGTCAGCTGAGCAACACCGGTTCGTCACTCCTCATCCAGATTCCAAGCTAGGACCGCATTTCGATGCACGAATTCTGCTACGGGAGGGATCCAGCCCCTTGAAGCGCGCTGAGGACAGATCAGGATACTACAGCGGGATCCGATTGTTTCTTGAAGGCTTCCGAGTGCTCCCCTATGGTGAACCAAGTAACGACTGGCTAGGGATCAACGCTGACTATGTCGATCGTACAGACAGGATTGAGGCCCTCAGAGAAACAGCCTTTCCAGATCTCTTGGAAGAATCTTCCGATCTGAAGACGGAGAGAGAAGGTCTTTCGTGTCCCCGCACGAGAAGCTACTTGGGAGGTGTTTTTCTAACCCAAATGGGCGCGTCTTCCCTCCGAATGGTCGTAAATCGAGAAGGTTTCGAGCCTGCCCCGCAATTCGATACGCTTGTTGGGGCAATAAGAACTGGGCTGGGTCTTCTCACTCGTATCCGTGCGTATCACTCGCAGGAGTATCGTACCCTTCGGCGAGAAACACGCGCGTCTAAGCATCAATTGAGGGTTCGCGAGAAGGAACCAACGCTAACTGAAAGAGCACAGCGGGCTATAGAACATACGAAAACAGAAACAGAGAGAGCGGTCAAGCTTGCTCAGGCCGGTGATGCCAAGTCCGCCGGTTCTGTACTCATATCCACCGCGCAGAGTATCCAGTCGCTAGTTCAGACATCTGCTAACTCTCTTCGCGACCAGTCTGGGATGATCCGCGTCTTGGCTTCTGTAGGGTTGCAGATGGGGGAATTCGTTCACGAGGTACGGGCAGCATTAGGTGGAGCCAAGCTGCTTTTCAAGGAAGTCGAGGAATACCGTCGTCGTCCTGATCTCAGTAGTAGCCTTCGTAAGCATGCTGCGAAGCTGGTGAGAATGGCTGAATCGTTGCAAAGAACAATCGAGTGGCTCGCGCGATCTCTCGATGAGGTTTCTACTATAGACAAGAGGCGAAGAAGATCGCGGCGGAATCTCAGGGCAAGCTTTGATGAGGCCATCTCCTTTGTACAAGCAGCTGCTGAGAAGCGATTGGTTACCATCGACAACCAGATCGCGGAAGATCTCGTGACGTGTCCGATGTTCGCGTCGGAGCTGTTCTCGATCTTGCTGAATCTGCTGACAAACGCTGTGAAGTACGCGGGGACAGAGGGAGCAGTTCTAGCTACGGCGACACAGAGCGATCAAAAGGGAGTTAGATTGACAATAGAGAACACCGGAGATCGAGTTGACCCCGCGTCAGCCGAGAGGCTATTTCGGGCATTCGAGTCATCCTCCACAACAGCGAATGCTGCCCTGGGTCGAGGAATGGGATTGGGGCTTCCCATCACACGCGAGCTAGTCGAGGAGTACGGAGGAGCGACTCGTTTTGTCGTGCCGTCTGAGGGCTACGCAGCAGCTATTGAGGTCGAGTTCCCCAAGTAGGTAGCACATATGGATTGCAAACTTCGCATCTTGATGATTGAGGACAACCCTTCTGGTCTCCCGGAGCAGATCCAAGACCAACTCGCGACAACGGGATTCATGGACGTCGATCTGCTCCATCCCTCGGAAGTCAGCAAGGAGGTTTTACGCCGTGCTGCTGTGGTCATCCTTGATCACCGATTGGACTTCTGGGAGGAACGTGATGCCTTGGTCAGCGTCGCCCTCAAGCCAGAGACTGGAGTCGCACTGGCTTCGGTCCTCCGATCGCACTTAGGGGCAAGCGACATCACTACTTTCTGTCTGCTCACAGCTCATCCGGAAGATCTGGTGGGGCATTCGCCAAACGAGCGACGACCACAAGTTCTTGCGCGCAACGTGGGATTGGACTGGGTATTCAGCAAGGAACAGCCCTTGGGTATAGCCAAGCAAGTCCTCTCATTGGCTGGGAGTGTCGCGAGGGTTAGGGAAATCATGCAGAAGACATCCCTGCCGCCTGATGAGGTCATCATGGCAGCACTAGGTCTTGACAAGCCCCCTAACCTCTCTGACCTTGTATGGCGCAGCGTGGAGCGATGCCAACCTCCTCTTGTTGAACTAGAGGAGTGGGATGTCCCGATGTGTCTGATTCGGTGGCTCCTGCACCGCATTCTTCCCTATTCGACATTCTTGTGTGACACAATGTACCTGGCAGTACGACTCAGAGCCACGCCGGAATCTCTGCTGGAATGTATTGACGGCGACTCGCCCTTGGCACATAGCCTCGAATCGCGCAAATATGCTGGAATCCTCTCCGGATTCGCTGGCAAGCGATGGTGGTGTGCAGCGATCGACGATCTTGTCTGGAGTTTGAGAGAAGGAGGGCTCCTCTCCCAGGACCAGCTATGGGAGAAGCTTTGTAAGGAATCCATCGATACCCTGCGGCCTCTGAGCATCGAGGAGCCTGTTGTCTGCGTCAACGAGAAAATGGAATCCGACGGAATCGAACCACTATCTAGTACGGTTAGGCTCCAACCAGATGACTGGCCGTCCTATGCGCCTGTGGCACGGGCTCCTATCGAGACCGTGCGTAAATCACAAAGGCTTCAGCTGCTTCTGGCGGAGGCGGACCTGGAGTTGTTGGAAGATGAGTCGGGCGTGGAGGAGTAATGCCAGGGGCAATCTTCCGTTTCAGGGACTTCCGCGACGAGATAGAGGCCATGCGGCATCTGGCTGATTCGGGCAAGTTCCTGACCAGTTCGTCGGTCACCCGGTTGGAACGATTCCAAGCGAGCCTTGAACAGGCGCAGAGGGGACCCAACGTGCACCGCATCGAGATCTCGAAGGATTATCCGATTGAGACTTATCCATCTCCAGGTGACTACAGACCCGGATCCAAAGAAAAGCGTCAGCTGATTGGTGAACTGTCCATTTGCTGGCACATTAGACCGAATGGCAAGAGGAAGAAGAGGACCGGGTTTCCAGGCTTCGTCGTGGATACCGAGGCCGGCGTTGCATCCACCCGGATAGCTATTAAGGTATTAGGCAACGATGATAATGAGCCAGAGGAGAAAGCGGTTTGGAGATCGGACATTCGGACTACTCACGGGCCCGGGTGCTTCTACCATATCCAGGTACTCGGGGAAAGCGATGACAAACCGTTTCCTCACTTCATGGGAATACCGAGATTCCCAGATCCCTTTACGACTCCCATGGCTGTACTGGAGTTTCTGCTCTGTGAGTTGTTCCCGGAAAGATGGGAGAAACACCTGTCAGGTGGTACGCACTTGTCCGGTGAATGGCGCGAGAGTCAGAAGAAACGTTGGCTAGTGCGACTGGAGGAGCAGAAGAAGGCGGTTTCGAGGACTAGTAGCTCTCCTTGGTTCTCAATCCTGTCGTGGTCCCCGAGTTCTCTAAATGGGTAGGATACATGAGGAACGATCACATCACATCAAGTCAAGTGCCACAAAGCTGCAAGGTGCAAACACCGTACCAGCTCGCGTACGCCATGGTGCAGTGTCTTGGCGACTCTGCAGATGCGAAGTGGCTTGAGCCTTGTTTCGGCAAGGGTATCTTCATAAGAGCCCTGAGTTCGCTAGGTGTGGAACAAGACCGAATCACTGCTATTGACATTGACCGGGAAAACGCCAATCGGAGCTACACCGCACAGATAATCCGAGGGGCCGATTTTTTCCAATGGAGTTCATCTGTCAACGGTGGTTTTGATCGCATCATTGGAAATCCACCATACGTTCGGATTCGTGATCTACCTCTCGATCTTCAGACCCCAGCCCTGACATCTTTGGCAGAATCTAACCACAAGATCGACAGGACTGCTAATTACTGGCTACCCTTCTTGGTCAGATCTATAGAACTCCTGTCACAAGACGGAAGCTTATCGTTTGTTCTTCCGGCTGCTTGGGAGTATTCAAATTATGCTCGCTTCATCCGACACGAAATCGGCAAGCTCTTCTCTCGTGTTGAGGTCCATCGGTCACTCAAGCCCCTTTTCTCAGGAAAGCAGGAGGGCAGCATCGTATTGATCTGTGAGGGTTTTTGCCAGGGCCCGTGTACTCCAATCCGGTATGAGCACCGGAATCTTAAGACGCTATGCGACGGGTTGATTGCCAACAAAGATAGCCGCCGTCACGACAAGCCCAAACCAAAGAGAAGAAAGACCCGCAGCCCGTTTCCCAACATCGCTCAAGCAAGCGAGATCTTCACAATTCGAATTGGAGCAGTAACTGGAGATTCCCATTTCTTTCTACTTACTGAGCATCAACGACGGGAGCTTGGCCTGCCAGTTGAGAGTCTTGTTCGAACAGTTTCGCGAGCTTCTCAAATTCGCCGCCCCGAGATTGGTCGACGCAAGTGGCAAGACCTCTGCAACACAGGAGGGCGTGTCTGGCTTTTTCGCCCGCCGGAGAAGCTTGTTGGCAACCCTGCTGTGCAAGCGTATCTCGCCGAGGGTGGATGTGACCGCAGTCGTTACAAGATCCGAAGCCGCACAGTCTGGCACCAGACTCCATTGCCGCCCAATGCTGATGGGTTCATGACAGGCATGTCTCGGTTCTCACCGTGGATCTGCCTGAATCGGATGAAAGGACTGACTGCAACGAACACATTGTATATTGTCTCCTTCCACAGGCGCCTCACTGTTGAGGAAAAGGCCAGTTGGTGCCTGTCCCTCATGCATCCCCTGGCTCGCGATGCAGCCAGCTCAGCAAGACGTGTTTACGGTGATGGCCTGCAGAAACTGGAGCCTAATGACATAGCTAGTATCCCTCTTGTGATTCCGCGAACCTCAGCCGACGCACTAGAGGCCTACCGAGAAGCTCTTGCGGACCTTCTCAAGGGGAACTCCGAGGGATGCGAGCGCACGGCTGAGTATTGGTTCAAAAACCAAGCACGCGGCGCATCCGACGCAATTTTGAGTGACCACCCGCGGCCGGATAGTGAGCAGGCGCATAAAGAACTGCGATAAGAATCGGGGCACTCGGTCTCGATTCGCTCAAGCAAGCTCGCATGGTCTCCAGGTGTTAGTTTCGGAAGGCTGGAAGCCTCAGCCGCGTAGGCAAAGGCACCATGTACAAGCGCATGGTAGTGAGCAAGTTTGGATCTGACAGCGACCTCGATACGTCCAATAGCATCCATGACAAGCAGTCGCAATCGACGATCAAACATATATCGTCTCCACACCTCGGTGAATGAGGTATCGGGCTTGAACGTGTTATCATCCCCACGGAATGGATACCAGTAGCCACTGAGCCGGTAGTAGCTTACGGCCTTAAGACACTGCTGCATACGGCCCGCGTCGCCCACCAGACCTCGTCGACACAGAAGGTCCACCTGTTGCTTGATGGTGAGCGCAGGCTTCTCGAATCTCACGTCAAGCCTCCAAAGGAAGTAAAAAAACCACCGAGAGATAGCATGCCTTGCGGCAGAGGCCCGGTGGGTATACTAGAACTATAATAGCACGTATCAGACAGAGTGTCAAGCCATTGTCTTCTCTTCGAACGGCTTAGCGTCGACGTAGCGTCCCGGCATGAGGACATGGCTATGCTTACGTCAACTATGGAGACAGGCACGTCTTCGCTTCGCTCTGCTTGAGCCAGTCCCCGTTCCTCACGCCATGCATGATACGTCCCACGCATCTTGTCCGCCGCCTGCCACAGGGTCTCCTCGAAATCCAGCGTTGCGCTATTCCTCTTCACCTCGCTGTTCCGTGACACATGTACGCCCCTTTGCTGACATCTTCTGGCTTTGGCTACACGATTCTATCACGATCGCATTACGCGGCCAGACCAACAGCAGGGGGCGGTTCCCGAACCGCGCCTCTCTTATGGAGCCTATGGGTCTCTAGATAGAACTTTCGTTCTGCCATGCTCATGGGCTTAAGAACTTCTTCCAAAGGCCATTTCTATCCTCTTTCCCTTCTCGGCAAGGTTCCCTTGCAAGAGACTCGACGTGAGCGAAGAGACAACTCTCCGAGAAGACCTGTTCCTGGTTCTCGGTACAGCTCCAGCGAGTACGCCCGAGGTCTCACCATATCTAGAACTTTCGTTCGAAGGTTCTCGGTACGATTGCGCTAAGTACACCAGCGAAAGAAAGGAGAATGCTCCACCTTTATGTGGTAGGGCTGCTGCTTGTACCAACAGGAAAATGGATCTATGATGTTTGAACCGGCACTAGTTGAGATTCACTGACAAGTATTGGCTAAGTTAGGCGATGAGGGAGCTAGTGCTGAGTCATACGGTTTCGACAGACCGCAAGGGAGCGAGTGTAGATATCGGGTAGTAGGGGGGGTGTGACGATTGCTGAAAAGCGATTTGTTAGTGCGCTATCCAACTGAGGACATCTGTTTGATAAAACTTGATCCATTGGAAGACTTTGCTTCGTGGATACGAGGACTGCGAAGCAAGAAGTACACCGCTGAAATCCTGCGGGACAAGCATGGTTTCAGTGATACCAACAAGATTTGCGCAAGTAGCCGCGCAATCGCGGCTCACGCCGATTGCGCGGTCGAGTTCCTTGACCAGGCCTTCTCAGGACCTGTCCGTGGTTCCTACCTACCCATCTACTACGCCATGCTCGACTTAGCAAAAATCGCTGTTATTTTCGGCGGACGAGTTAAGGAGCTCCAGGAACAGAGGCTGCATGGCGCGGGATGGAGCGGCATCAGATGCGCTAGCCAAGACTTGCTTACAGACCATATTACCCTTTACGACCGGGGTGCGATCGCTCTATTCTACAAGACCTTGGTAGGTAATATGTGGCCCAAAACACTTAAAAAGGGCAAAAAAGGCAAGTGGGTGAATACCTATGATAGAAAGATCCTCTTGAGAGATCTCTATCCCTTTATCAACGGAGTTAGCGTCGAATACAGACGCACATATGAAAAGAAAGAGCGGCTTGTATCCGTGGAGATTCGAGCTCAAGAGGTTGAGCAAGATCTATGGCGGTTAGAGGTGACGTTCCCTGGCCTCGGGAAGGATCTGACCAGCAGTGTGCAGAAGCGGGAATTTAGGATCCTCTCGGGGTTGAAATTGGAGGCTGGCAAGTATGTGACGCCAACTGTACCGGCCACCAATGTGAATGAGATACGTGTCAAGTTCTGTGACCGCTTCCGGTGGTTCTTAATCTACCTACAAGTGGAACACGCTAACGCTATTGGAACACTCACTCCGCAGTCGAATTCGACCTTCCTTCTGCCTGAGGAGATTCCAATACTGCTTGCCTTCTTTCACCTCGCAAATGTAGTAAGGTATGACCCTGAGCGATTAGCCCGACTGTTCGACTCCAAAGCGTGTGGCATGTTGGAAATCCTTCGCAAGCACGGAACCTATGACTTCCTGATTGCGGTCTGGTCCTTTTTCATGAAGTCTCAAGAAGTAGTTCTTCGGGTCTAGGGCAGCTGGAGCAGAACAGTCAGGTTGACACAGCCAGCGAAGACTGTAGCGCTTCGCTATGCATCCTCACTGCGGATCACTTGCAGCGTTGAGCTGATACGAGCAAGCTCTTGTACTAGGTAATGCAACACAATATGTAGTGTGTTGCGTAGTGGGTCTTTGGGTTTACCGTTCAGTGGCAATACAGTATAACTAGGCCAGGTTATCGGTCCATGAAGCTTCAGCGGGGGCCTTTGATACGGTAATTCTTAATTGTTGAACTTCCGAAAGAAATATCGTCCCTCTTCCGTTGCGCCTTAACATTATAACTCAGCGGTGCGCCAGTGGGTGCGCTGGATTTGGCTTGTTGGGCTTTCAGTTGATCCAGATTGAAAGTGGACTGCTCTCTCCCGTGACTCTTCTCACGTTTGCGTGCCCAATCGCTATCCCTACGCTGGTCAGGCTAACGTGCCCAAGTCGCAGACTCTGCCATTTCTTTCGAAGATCGGCCAATTGGGGTTCCATAGCGTCGATCTCCTTCCAGAGGTTGTCGCCCTTGAGCCTGTGGCTCTTATCCAGTTTCACCAGCTTCTTCACTGTGTCGTCACTAACGCCAAGCTCTGTTGCTTGGTTCCTTAGAGCATCCTCGTTGATAGACTTGATTTGGAGCTTGGCGCGATCACGGACGCACGGCAGAAGGAGTTTATTCACAATTGGTTCCTCAATCTGCATGTCAGCCAATTCCTCCTGAGGAATACCTTTGGAGAACAAACCGGGATATCTGCCAGCCACGAGGTTCTCAAGAGGAACGGATCCGATGCTGATTGAGCAGCATCCCGTAAAATCCAAATGTTGAAGCGCCGCATAGGTCTCTGGAAGTCCTTGGATGTAGGGGGCTATGCGGGTCTTCAGGTACTTACTGAACGACTTGGTGTTGTGTATTCCGTAGGACTTGGTGTACCGAAGGGTGAAGATCAGGCTGAGCACAGCAATCTGGTCGGATGTCAGCTGTGACACAACTCGAAGTGACTCGTTCAAGACAATGCGAATCAGAGTGCGACTTTGCTCTTTCGTTCTGTCGACCAGTAGATCCACCAGAATATCCCCGAGTTCATCGTCCCCTGCGCGGGCGTGCTCACGCTGTGCCGTGAACAGCGAATAGAGAAAATCAGGGTCAGTTGCCGCCGCCAGCCCTTCAGGGTTACGGCTCTCGAGTTCCTTGAGGAACTTGTCCGTGATCTGCTCTGCACGGTCTCTAGCAGTATCCGCAGCAACTCCAGCTAGCTGGTAGAAGTTCTGTTGAAAAACGTCAAGCGCGACTTGGCGCACCTCTTGGTAGGTCAATCCAGTAACGATGGTAACTTTGTCGCCTTGCACGTTGACAGAATTGTCGCCTGCCTTCTGTATCTGTTTGCTACTCATCTTTCAATTTCGGCTTGGCCGTTGTATCAGTAACTGAGACGTTCCCCGTAGCCTGGATGTTGACGGAGTTGTGACCGGCCTTTTGCTTCTGGACGATCGATCGCTTGGCAAAGATCCCAATGATGGCGAGAGGAACTACGATAAGCAGACCACTGAACAACCACGCCCTGTTATTGACTACCCACTCGATCACCTGATTCCCTCCCATGCTTAACTAGTCCAATAGGTAATTCTCGTTCTCAGTGAGTTATTATAACTAAATTACACTTTTCAGTAACCAAGGTTAAACCCCGCCCTCCTTCAAGACCCCGAATCCTTTGATTTTAAGTGCCATCCACACTACCATACTACTCAGAAGGGCTATTCTGGGCAATGCCCTCACCATATAGGAGAAGTCTAGATGTGGAGAGACGTTATCGCTTTTCTATTAGGTCTTGGCACCGGAATTCTTCTTCATTTGGTTATCAAGCCAGTGGGAGCGGTAATTGAACAACGGCTAAAAGATAGATACAGACCAAAACCGGATCTGATTATATCATTTGTAGCGTGTCACGGAAAACCAGTTAAGGTAAGCGAAGAATCGTCAAGGACAGTTTGGGAACTCTCTTATAGACTCAAGTTAGAGAATAAGGGTAATGATATCGCCAAGAATTGTCGGGTGCGATGTGTTATGAGGGATCCCAGCATGCTTCCCAGCCTAACGGTACCCTCGGAAACAGGATATCCTTATATTCATTGGGTTAGAATACCAGATACTGAAACGTTAGATATCGCCGCTGGTGACTACGAAGACATTTTGATTGACGGTCAAGGATTAGGCTTAGGCTGGGCGTTTGCAGAAGTTGAGAATGGAACATTCACCCCCTTTTGGAAGGGCCTAAGGGGTGAGAGTATGGAGCTTGAGTTGCGAGTAGGAGCGGAAAACATGGATAAGGTGGCAGTTAGCGTATTCAAGTTTACAATAGGAGCTACTGGTGTCGAGCTAGAGCCTAAGCGCTAACTGTTGAGTGCCAGCACATCGTTTAGTGAAAAATGTGCCAGCACATAGTTAACAAAGTCCTATGACAATCGAATAGTGACCATGTAAGTCTGTGAACACCAACGGACCAATTCGGAGGTGTTCATGGAAGATGGAATCAGGCGTGACCGAGTTCTGGCTGTGCAACGATTCAAGGCAGGTGAAAGTCCTGCATCAATCTGCATATCCCTTGGCAAAACGAAACCCTGGTTGTACAAGTGGGTTAAACGGTTTAGCAATGACGATAGCTCATGGTATGAGGATCGATCTCGTCGCCCACGTGTGATCCCAAACCGAACATCATCAGAGATTGAACAGATCGTGAAGATGGTTCGCCTCAACCTGTATAACCAAGATCTGTTCTGCGGGGCTCAGGCGATCTTATGGGAGCTGGAAGACCTAGGCATAAAGCCGTTACCATCGGTTAGAACAATCAATCGGATTGTTGCCAGAAACGAACTGACACATCGAACAAGCGGTAGATATGAAGCCAAGGGAACACCCTATCCTGCCTTACCATCAATGTTGCCCAATCAGACTCACCAGGCAGATATTGTCGGCCCCTGTTACCTGAAAGGTCCGATCCGTTTCTACAGTCTGAATATCGTTGATACAGCGACGGTTAGGTGTGGACTGCATCCGGCTCTTTCAAAATCGGGGCAAACGGTTGTTGATGGTTTCTGGAGCATCTGGAAGCGGATTGGAATGCCAGAGCGTGTCTAGGTTGATAATGCCATGTCTTTTTACGGTAGCCGGGAACATCCCCGTGGAATGGGGCCGCTGATACGTCTCTGCCTTCACTACGGGGTTGAGCCTTGGTTTATCCCCCTAGGCGAGCCCTGGAGAAATGGAATGGTTGAAAACTTCAACAACCATTATCAACAGAAATTTCTCAGAAAAGTCGTCATGGCATCTGTAGAAGATCTGCAATCCGGCTCACTAGTGTTCGAGCAGCGTCACAACAGCAAGTATCGCTACAGCAAACTTAAACGGATGTTCCCCTGAATTGCAATAGGACTACACAGGCGTAACCCCGCATGGGTTACCGTTTCTTGCGACGTGAGGTTAGCTTCTTCTTAGTGGTCACAATTACCCCTCTGTTAGGGATCACTTTAGGGAGGATAACCTGTGCTGCGTTAAGTAACTCCTGTAAGAATAGGCGAGGTTGTGGGATCTGGTTTAGATGAACCTGCCCTTTGATCAGAAGCTGTGTAGCGCACAGTGTATCAAGCTGTTTAATCCCTG
>Ga0307427_1000206_pt1 | contig 42218 bp, 28 predicted proteins | sample SalMarWE160190MG_FD_202162 | JGI IMG/M metagenome (GOLD analysis project Ga0307427, IMG submission 202162) | Salt marsh sediment microbial communities from the Plum Island Ecosystem LTER, Massachusetts, United States - WE1603-190 | ecosystem: Environmental > Aquatic > Marine > Intertidal zone >...
CGCTCGGCCGAAGAGCGGCCGCCAACTCGCCAGGAAACTTCCGCGATGGCACGGATTCAACCTCCAAGAGAAGTTCAACGCCGGCAGCAACCAGCCGTTTGCGGAATCCGACTTCGCGTGGATGAAGGAGTGGGGCTTCGACTTCGTCCGCCTGCCCATGGACTACCGCTGCTGGACCGACAAGAACGACCCCTACACATTCCAGGAGAAGGTCCTGAAGGAGATCGACGGGGCAGTCGAGTTCGGGAAGAAGCACGGCATCCACGTCAGCCTGAACCTGCACCGCGCCCCCGGCTACACGGTGGCGCGGCCGCCTGAGAAACTGAACCTGTGGCAGGACGAGGAGGCCCGGAAACAGTTCGACGCCCAGTGGGCCATGTTCGCCAAGCGCTACAAGGGCATCCCGTCCGAGCGCCTGAGTTTCGACCTCGTGAACGAGCCGGCGAAGGTTCCGAACGAGGTGTACGCCAAGGTGGCCCGCCGCGCCACCGCCGCCATCCGCCGAGAGGACCCCGACCGGCTCGTCATCTCCGACGGCAACCAGTGGGGCAACGTGCCCGTGATGGAACTGGCCGACCTCGGCATCGCCCAGAGCACACGCGGGTACCAGCCGTTTCAACTGACGCATTACAAGGCGTCGTGGGCGGGCGGCAACTGGGCCGAACCGACGTGGCCGCTCAAACGGGGCAGCGAGGCCCAGGACACGGAGTGGCTCCGCAAGAAGTACATCGAGCCATGGAAACGCCTCGAGGCGATGGGCGTGGGCGTCCACGTGGGCGAATGGGGCGCGTACAACCGGACACCGCACGACGTGGTCCTTCGATGGATGCGCGACGTGCTGACCCTGTGGCACAAAGCCGGCTGGGGCTGGGCCGTGTGGAACTTCCGCGGCTCCTTCGGCCCGCTCGACTCGAAGCGAGCCGACGTCCAATACGAAGACTTCCACGGCCACCAACTCGACCGCAAGATGCTGGATCTGCTCAGGCGGTTCCAAGCCGCCGGCGGTCCAGCCGGGCGATAGAGCACGACGGAGGAGTCCGCCGCCTAACGCGGCTCGGTCCTGAGCGTTCGCGGCGGCAAGATTCAACGGCCGCGCGCCTTGACTTGCGGCCGTCTTTGGTGTATACTCTAGCCAGCAAAATGAGGGTTATGTGCACCCGGGGCTAGTCCGCCAGTTGGCGGGCGGGCCCCGTTTTTTTGTAGCGTGAGAAGGGTGGCCGCGGCAGGTCGAGGGTTGCCATCCGCCGACATGCCGCAGCGAAGTTTCCGAAGCGTTGGGCATACCAGGCTCACGCGGCCGTCCGAAAGCGGCCGATAGAGGGGTAACTTCCCCCAGAAAGGTCCAGAAACCATGCTGCACCGACTCATCGTCTGCTCAGCCGTTGTCGGGATGCTCGTCGCTTCGCAGGCAGACGCGCAGCCGTCCTCGTTCGACTTGCGCGACGTGGGCGGCGCGTCGTACGTCACCTCCGTGAAGAGCCAGAAAGGCGGCACCTGCTGGTGCCACGGCACGATGGCAGCCATCGAGAGCAACCTTTTTGTGACCGGCAACTGGGCCGCCGCCGGAGAGAGCGGTGAGCCTAACCTCGCCGAATACCATCTGGACTGGTGGAACGGCTTCAACCAGCACAACAACGACGACCGGGTGCCTCCGGCCGGTGGCGGGCTGACGGTCCATCAGGGCGGCGATTACCTGATCGCGGCGGCCTACATTGCCCGCGGCGAGGGCGCCGTCAGAGAACAAGAGGCCGAGGGATACTGGTACGATCACACACCCGACCGCGGCAGCGAGACCTACCACACATACTACGCCCGCGACATCGAGTGGCACACCGCCGGCGCCGACCTCTCGAACATCAACACCATCAAGAACGCCGTCACGACCGACGGCGCTGTGGGCACCTGCATGTACTCGGATGGCGGGTTCTATTCGGGCGGCACGCACTACCAGCCTCCGGCCGACACCAACTCGCCCAACCACTCCGTCGCCATTGTGGGATGGGACGACGGCAAGGCGACGCAGGCCCCCCAGGACGGCGCGTGGCTGTGCAAGAACAGTTGGGGAAGCAACTGGGGAGACGGCGGATACTTCTGGATCTCCTACTACGACAAGCACGCCTGCCAGCACCCCGAGATGGGCGCCGTTTCCTTCCAGGACGTCGTGATGAATCCGTACAGCACGATCTACTCCCACGACTATCACGGCTGGCGCGACACCCTGGCCGGCGCCGAATCGGCCTTCAACGCCTTCACGGCAGCGGCCGACGAGCCGCTTGCGGCTGTCAGTTTCTACACCGCCGACGAGGGCGTCGATTACACTGTGCGCATCTTCGACCGCTTCGAGGGCGGCGAGTTGCTCGACGAACTGACCTGGACGTCCGGCGCCATCGCCTATACGGGCTTGCACACCGTGGACCTCGACACGCTTGTGCCGCTGGCAGCGGGCGACGAGTTCTACATTCTCCTGGAACTCTCCGCCGGTGGACAGGCCTACGACCGCACTTCCGAAGTCGAAACGCTGCTCGGCGAGTCGGCGATGGGCACGACGGTGGTCTCCGCCTCCAGCCCCGGCCAGAGTTATTATCTCGACGGCGGCGACTGGCTCGACCTCCATGACTACAACGAGACCGCCAACTTCTGCATCAAAGGGCTGACGGTGCCCGAGCCGGCCACCCTGTCGCTCGTGGCGTTCGGCGTGCTGATGCTTCTTCGCCGCCGCGCGTAGGCCGCCGCCCTGCCAACCGCGCTTCAGCCTCGGCGAATCCGTTACTTCACGTTGACAATTGATTCGACCCGCCCTATCCGGTATCACATCGGGGTATGAGCGTCCTCTTTGACCCGAACCGCATCCCCGTGCCGGAGGAGGAGGGGCCGGAGACCGTCTGGCAACTCACCGCCCGCATCCGCGCCCGTCTCGAAGACGAGTTCCCCAAGGTCTGGGTCGTGGGCGAGGTCTCGAACCTCAAACGCCACACGTCCGGCCACGTGTTCTTCACGCTGAAAGACGAGCAGGCCGGCATCCGCTGCGTTGTCTGGAAGTCCGCCGCCGGGCGGTTGCCGCCCGAGATGGCCGACGGCCTCCAGGTCGAGGTGCGCGCCCACATCAGCGTCTTCGAGTCGCAGGGCAACTACCAACTCTACGTTTCGCGCGTGGTTGCCCGCGGCGTGGGCGCCCTGGAGGTCGCCTTCCGCCGCCTGAAAGAGAAACTCGCGAAGGAAGGCCTCTTCGATCCGGCCCGCAAGAAGCCGCTTCCCGCCTTTCCGCGGCGCGTCGGCGTGGTCACGAGCCCCACCGGCGCAGCCGTCCGCGACATCATCCACGTGCTGACGCGCCGGTGGCCGGCCATCGAGATCGTCCTCGCGCCGAGCCGCGTGCAGGGCGAGGGCGCCGCCGCCGAGATCGTCCGCGGCATCCGCAACCTCAACCGTCTCTCCCGCATCGACGTCCTGATCGTCGGGCGAGGCGGCGGGAGCCTGGAAGACCTGTGGCCGTTTAACGAAGAGGCCGTGGCCCGGGCCATCTTCGCATCCGAGGTCCCGGTCGTCAGTGCCGTCGGCCACGAGACGGACTTTTCGATCAGCGATTTCGTGGCCGACGTCCGCGCGCCCACGCCCTCGGCCGCCGCCGAGATCGCCGTCAAGGATCGCCGCGAGGTCATGGCCGGCCTCGACGCGACACGCGGGCGCCTGACGCGCGGCCTCAGACACCGGCTGGAGGTCATCCGGCACGGCCTCGCGCTCATCGAGAAGAGCCGCTACTTCCGCTATCCGCAGGAACTCGTCCTCGGCCGCGTCCAGACGCTCGACGACCTGGCGGGGCGGCTGGTCGCAAGCGTCCGTGGCCTTGCCGCCGACCGCCGCGTGCAACTGGAAGGCGCAGCGAGCCGGCTGGCCGAACACGCCCCGCAGGTTGCGAAGCAGCGGGCGCTCGGTGCCGTCCGGATGCTCGCGTTTCGTCTTCGCTCGGCCCAGCGGACGCTCCTCGTGCATCGCTGGGGCGCACGGGTCGGCGCGCTCGCCGAACGCCTGACCGACCTCGCCCCCGACCGGGTCCTGGCGCGCGGTTACAGCCGCACGGTGCTCGAGCGGACGGGCGCCTCGCTCACCCGCGCCGCCGATGCCCGCGGTGGCGACCTCCTGCGCACGCTCCTCTCACAAGGCGAGGTCCTGAGCCAAGTCACCGCAACAAGCAATGCGCGGCGGGTGTCCACACCCGCCACGCCAAACCAAGCACGGACGGGCAAGACCGGCCGTGACACACCGGGTCGCCCGCGCAAACGCCGCACCGACAAGGGCCCGACGCTGTTCGACGACCGTTAGCCGCCGCGCTTGCGCGGCGCGACCCGTTAGCCACCGGACTTGTCCGGCGCGACCCGTTAGCCGCCGGACTTGTCCGGCGCGACCCGTTAGCCGCCGCGCTTGCGCGGCGCGACCCGTTAGCCGCCGGACTTGTCCGGCGCGTGCCGTGGAGGAGCCGATATGCCCAAGAAAAGCCGAGCCACCCCGAAGCAGCCCACGTTCGAGCAGCGTCTCGCGCGGCTCGAGAGAATCGTCGAGGAACTCGAATCCGGCGACGTGGGACTCGATGAGTCGCTCCGGCTTTACGCCGAGGGCGCCGAACTCATCAAAGCCTGCCGCAAGACACTCGGCGAGGCCGAAAAGAAGATCGCCAAACTCACCGAAACGGCCGGTGGCGACATTCAGGAAGAACCGTTCGAGCCGCAGGAGTAGGCGCCCCGCGGCACACATTTCAGCGGCGTTTCTTCTTCCGATTCCCCGCCCTTCCGCGGCCGGCGCGCTTGGCGGCGCGGGTGGGTTTCTCAGCGGCTTGGCGGGCTTTCTTGAGGTCCGTTTTCTTCGCGTCGGCTTTGGCGGATGGGCGGCGACGACGTTCGGTCTCGACGGGTTCCAGGTCCAACTGCCGCCGGGCGATATTCACGCCGGCGATGCGGACCTCCAACGTCGATCCCACGCGAAGTTCGCGCCCCGTACTGTGGCCGACGAGCGCCAAGCGGCGGCGGTCGAACCGGTACCGGTCGTCCGTGAGGCTGGAGATGTGCACGAGGCCGTCGATGAGAAGTTCCGGGTTCTCGACGAACGCGCCGAACGCCTGCACGCCCGTCACGATGCCCGTGAACGTCTCGCCGATGCGGCCCTGGAGGAATTCGAGGAGTTTGACCTTCGTCAGTTCCCTTTCCGCCGCCTCTGCCCGCCGCTCGGTACGGGAGGAGTGGGCTGCCACCTGCGCGAGCGAGTCCCCGTCGGCCTTGCGCGGGCGTGCCGGCGTTTTCTTCCTTCGCCCGCCTCTGCGTTTCTTCCCCGCCCCGCGCGCGACCTCGTCGAAGAGGCGGTGGACCGTCAGGTCGGGGTACCGGCGGATGGGCGAGGTGAAATGGCAGTAGGCCTCCGAGCCCAGTGCGAAGTGCCCCTCCTTCTCGATGCTGTACTCGGCCTTCTTAAGGCTCCGCAGCACCGCCAGGTGGACGCCGTAGGCTTCGGGTTTTCCGCGGACGGCGGCGAGCAGCCGCTGGAGGTCGTGACGGCTTCGCGGGTTCTTCAGCCGGTGGCCGACGCTCTTGGCATAGACCTTGAGTTCCTCGGCGGCCTCGTCGTCGGGGTCGGGATGGATGCGGCGGATGCAGGTAACGCCGGCGCGGTCGAGTTCGCGGGCCACGGCCTCGTTGGCCTCGACCATGAACATCTCGATGATGCGGTGGCTGAAACTGGTGTCCTCCGGATGGGCGGCGACGACGCGGCCCTCGGCGTTGAACTCAAGGTCCACGTCCGGCAGGTCGAGTTCCAGGTATCCGAGCCGCCTGCGGCGTTCGAGCAGCCGCCGCGCGAGCCGCTCCATGCCGCGAAGGAGCCGGACCACCCCGGCGCCGAGGCCACGCGTCCTGCCGCCCAGGGCGGCGGTCGCCTGCTTGTACGTCAGGCGCCGGAAACTCTTGAGAAACGAGTTGGCCAGGTCCACGTCCACGGGTTCGCCGTCGGCGGAGAAGGTGATGAAGACGCTCTTCGTCAGGCGCGTGCGGCCTTCCTGGAGGCTGCACACGCCGTTGGAGAGGATCTCGGGAAGCATCGGCAGGACCGTCGTCGGCAGGTACACGCTCGTGCCGCGCTCGCGCGCCTCCTCATCAAGCGGCGACCCCGGCCGCACGAAGTGGGCGACGTCGGCGATGTGGACGCCGAGCGTGGCGCTGCCGTCGTCGTGTTCGGTTAGGCTGATGGCGTCGTCGAAGTCGCGGGAGTCCTCGGGGTCGATCGTGATGATGGTCTCGCCCGTGAGGTCGCGCCGGCCACGGAGGGCGGCATCGCTGAGGCGGTCGGCCGCGCGGCGGGCATCGGCCAGGACCGCGTCGGAAAACTCGTCCGGCAGGTCGAACTGACGGATGACCGCCAGCGTGTCGACGCCGGGGTCGCCGCGCTTGCCCAGGACCTCGACGATGACGGCCTCGCCCGGCTCGCCGCGAAGGGCGTACCGCAGGACCTCGAAGACGACCTTGTCCTTGGCACAGGCGCCCGCGCTGGAGGCATCGGGCACGGCGAACTCTTGGAGCAGGGTGCCGCCGTCCGGCCGCACGAGCGGTCCCGTCTCGGTCACGTCGTAGGTGCCGACGAACCGCGTCCCGCCGCGCTCGCGGACCTCGACGATGCGGCCGAAGTATCCGCGCCGGCCTTTGCCGGCGACCTCGGCGAGGACGGTGTCGCCGGTGACGGCGTCGAGGGTTTCGCCGGGCGGGATGAAGAGGTCCTCACCCTCGGTCGGGCCGCCGGCGGCCTCGGGTTCAACGAAACCGAAACCGCGCGCCGAGAGGCTGAACCGTCCCTCGACGGTGCGCGGGCGTCCGCGGCGTGGTCGCTCTTCGCGCGGCAGGAGGAGTTCGCCGGCGGGGGCGGCGATCTCGCCCTCGCGGATCATCCGTTTGACGAGGACCCGGAACTCGGCGTAATCCTCCTCGGCCACGTCGAAGAAACGCGCCAGCCGCCGCAGTTTCATCGGCCGGTAACGGTGCGACTTGAGGTGCTCCAGAATCTTCTCGCGTGTCGTCATACAGGCTCTTTCCGTGCAACCATCGCAAGAGACAGTATAAGCGCCGCCCGCCGCAGTATCAATCCGCAGCGGCCGACGGCGCCACGCCAGCGCTCAGCCACAGCCGGGTGGCACGGTCACGCGGCAGTATGCGTGGCCGTGTTCTGCACGTCAGGCCCACGGCCGTCCCGCTGCGCCGGGACTGCCGTGCCACCCGCCAAATCCGCAGCGGTCCCTTGCCTTTGGGCACGCAGGGGCGTAGGCTGTAAAGGTACCCGCATGCGGAGAGCGACGCCATGGCCGAGAACGAGGGATTTGACGAGATCACCGAGCACGCGAAGCGGTTGGGCGAACTGATCCGTGTGCATCCGCGGTACGTGAAACTGCGGGAGACCGATGCGGCCGTCCTGACCGACAAGGCCGCCACCGACGCGCTGGAGGCCTACAACAAGGTCGCCGCCGAGATCGCCCGCAAAGAAGCCGCCACCCAGCCGGTTGAGGTCGCCGAGAAACGGGAACTCCAGCGCCTGCATAACGCCGTGGCGGCCAACGAAACCATCAAGACCTTCACGCTGGCCCAAGCCGACTACGCCGAACTGATGCGCCGAATGAACGACACGATCTTCCGCGCCATCGCCCAAGGCGAACCGCAAGCCGAGCCCACCGAGCCGGCAACGCCAAGTTAGCCGCCGAGTTGACTCGGCGCGTCGCACGCGCCGCGCCCGCCGCCGCGGGCGTTGCCCGCTATGGCGGGTCTTCGACAAGCGCGGCGGCTAACGTGCAGGAACGCTTCACGTTTCAGTCGGCGTCCTCGTCATCGGCGCCCAATTCCTCAAACCCCTTGAACAGCGCCCCGCGGAACATCCTGTTCCAGGCGGTCCAGCGGCGCGACGGGTCGGCGTCGGATGCCACGTCGCGCCAGAAGGCGTGCAACTTGGCGTCGAGGTTGTCGAGGTGGTGGAGGGCAAACGCCTCGGCCGTCATCGGCAGTTTCGGGCTGCCGAACTCGTGCTCCCCGTGATGCGCCAGGACCAGGTGCCGCAGCACGTGCGCCAGTTCCTCGGGGAACTCGGTTCCGGCGGCGCGGACCTGGCGGATCTTCTCCTGGAGCATCAGGACGCCCTGCACGATGTGGCCGACGAGTTTGCCGGCGTCGGTGTAGCCGAACGACTCGGCATAATGCAGTTCGCGGGTCTTTCCGATGTCGTGCCAGAGGACGCCGAACAGAAGCAGGTCGCGGTCGAGTTTCGGGTAGTGCCTGGCGAGGAGCACGGCCGCTTCCGCGACGCTCAGTGTATGTTCGAGCAGTCCGCCGAGGTAGGCGTGGTGGAGTTTCTCGGCGGCCGGGGCACGCTTCAGAGCCGTCATCAGGTCCTCATCCGCCCACACCACGTCGAGCACCGCCCGAAGCGCCGGCCGCTCGATCGTGTCCATGACCTCTTTGAGGCGCGCCAGTTGTTCCTCGGGGTCGCCGGGGCCCTTGGACAGGAAATCGGCCAGGTCCACCTCGCCCGCGCGCGCGGGTCGCATGGCCTCGATAACGATTTGCGGCGCGTCGTTGTATTGGCCCACGCGGCCCTTGACCATCGCGTAACCGCCCTGCGGAATGGCGGCAAAGAGGGCCTCCGTGGCATCCCACATGACGGCGGGCACCTCGCCCGTGCGGTCGCGGAGTTTGGCCGAGATGAACAGGACCCCTTTCTTGGTCGTTCGCAGGTCCTTCTGCGCCACGTGCAGCACCGCCTCGACGATGGTGCCCGGCACAGTCAACTGGTTGACGAACGTTCGCGGCATTACGTTCCCCTTGACAGTGGCCGTGAGGCCCCTTCTATCGTCCGAGGCTTTCGAGTGTCTGCCGGTACAGCCGGCGGAACTTCGCCAGGCCGATGCATTCCACGTGCCCGTCGGCGAAGAGGACGTTCACGCGCGGCGGCTCCTGGCCGACAGGATACACCTCGTAGGCGAGGACCGCCAGGAGCCAGTCGCGTTCGGTCGCCCGTTTCGTGAGTGGCACGAGTTCGTAATCACCCGCCGGCCGGTGCGTCTTCACGGAGGGGTTGCAGAATACCTCCGGGTCGCGGATGAGGTCCGCCCGCGTCAGGTCCGACCAGGTTCTCGGGAACGTCCCCTTGATGGTACGATAGACGTGGACGGCCTCGCCGAGGATCAGCAGGTTCCGCGCGCTGGCGTTGCGTGCCACGTCGTCCGACGTGACCTGCCTGACGGTTTCGACCAGGTTGTTGACGAAACGGTAGGCGGCGCTCCGCGACATGGCGAGGTGAACCGTCCCCTCGTCGGCCGTGGCCCGGTAGAGCGGCTCCGAGGCCGGCTCATCGAGCGGTTGCCCGCCGAGCAGGGCCGGCAGGGCCATCTGAAGCGGATCGGCCAGCGCCTGGAGCAGGTCGGCCATGAACGGCGCCATCTTCGGCGAGGCAAAACGCAGGCGGATGCCAAGCGCCTCGGCCTCGCGCGCCAGGTCCAGCGACCCCGTCACGGTCTCGACCTCGAGCGCGATCCGCACCAGGTTGTAGTGCAGCGCGAACGCCATCAGCGCGTCGGTGTCCATGTTCGGCCGCAGCGTCTTCTGCTGGAACCGCCGGTACTCCTCCAGGATCGCGTCCTTCAAACTGGCCGGCATACGGGCGGCGAAGGCGATCTCGCCGGACGGGGCCGCCGTCTGATTCGGCCCGGCGCCGGTCTTCGGCCCGCGCGCGGCCGCGAGCATGCGTGTCAGATAGTCACGGTTCGACGCTATCACGGCAACGCGAGGCTCGGGGACGGCCAACGTCCCCTCGGCGCCAAGGCTGTAGACGGGTGTCGGGACGCCCGGCACGGGAACGACCGGCCGCGTCTCCTCAAGCAGGTCCCTGGCTTCGACGTCACGGCTCACGTGCAGGATGAGGCCGAAGTGGCCCTCATTCAGGAGGTCCTGCGGCGAACTCACCAGGCCGGCTGCCACGATGTCCTTCTCCAGGTCGAGGGCCGGCGGCAGGATCTCCGTGAGTCGTCGGCGCAGGCCCAGCGCGGGATCGGCGAGCATCTTCCACAGGTTGGTCCTGGCGAGCGCGGCCATGCGGACGTGGACCACGAGGGCGGCGTCCTTGGGAATGTAGGCGAGGACGGGCGAGGGCGCGGGCGGCGCCGTCGCGGCGGCGGACGCAGCCGCCGCCGGATTCTCGGCCGGCGGGGTGTGCAGCGGCCCCGCAGCCGCCAGGGCGACAAGCGCGAGGACGATTCCGGCCACTGCTCTCCCCCTTCGGCAGGACGGTTGTCGAACAATCCGCCATTATAGGACTGGGCACACGTTGTTGCCACGCTTTTCAAGGAACGCGATACACCCACCGCAACTTTTCCTTGCCCCGGGGACACAGCGGGCTTACTATCCAGCCCGGATGCACCCGCCACGAACCCGCCACAGACGTGGCGGGTTACGTTACACACAAAGAGACGCTTCGAAAAGCGGTTCGACATGGCAAACGAGTACGAACAAGCCAGACGCCGCAAGGCCGACAGCCTACGCGAGAAGGGGCTGGATCCCTTCGGGCATCGGTATCCGGACACGATCGGTGCGGCCGAGGCGCGGCGGCGGTACGAGACGGTGGGCGAGGGCGCGCCTGCCCGCGTGGCCGGGCGGCTGACCGCCCTTCGCGAGTTCGGCAAACTCGTCTTTGCGGACCTCTCGGACCGGACCGGCCACATCCAACTCGCCTTCAGCAAGAAGGTCCTCTCGGAGGATGACTGGGAGCGGGTCAAACTCCTGGACCTCGCCGACTGGGTCGGCGCCGAAGGCCGCGTCGTCACCACCCGGACGGGCGAGATCACGGTCGAGGTGGCCGGGTTCGATATCCTGACGAAGGCGCTCCTGCCGCCCCCCGAAAAATGGCACGGCCTTCAGGACGTCGAGGCCCGGTATCGCCGGCGGTACGTGGACCTGTTGGCCAACCCCGAGGTCCGTGATGTCTTCCTGAAACGGTCGCTCATCCTGGAGGAGGTTCGCGGGTTTCTGCGCCAGCGCGGGTTCGTGGAGGTCGAGACACCCGTCCTCCAGCCGATTTACGGCGGGGCGGCGGCGAGGCCGTTCATCACACACCATAACACGCTCGATGCGGACTTCTATCTGCGCATCTCGCCGGAACTGTACCTGAAGCGCCTGCTGGTGGGCGGCATGGACCGCGTGTTCGAGATCAGCCGCGTGTTCCGCAACGAGGGCATCTCGACCAGGCACAACCCCGAGTTCACGCTCCTGGAACTATACCAGGCCTACGCCGATTACACCGACATGATGGAGATCGTCGAGACGCTCATGGAGCACCTGGCCCGCACGGTCTCCGGCGGCAAGACGTGCCTGCCGTTCGGCGATACGGAACTCGAGTACAAGGCGCCGTGGCGGCGGGCACGGTATGCGGATCTGCTGGAGGAGCACGCGGGCCTCGTGCCGGGCGACGAGCCGGGCATCCGCCAGAAAGCCCGCGAACTGGGTATCGAGGAAGGCGGCAAGCACCTCGACGTGGTCATGCACGACATCTTCGAGGCCACCGTCGAAGCGCACATCATCCAGCCGACTCACGTCTGTGACTGGCCCGCTCGCCTGTGCCCGCTGACGAAACGCAAGGCCGACTGGCCCGACATCGCGGAGCGGTTCGAGCCGATGGTCGCCGGGATGGAGATCGGCAACGCCTATACGGAACTCAACGACCCGGACGTGCAGGAAGAGGCGCTGGGCATCCAGTTGGCCGGCCAGGACGAGACGATGGCCGTCATGGACACCGACTTCGTCGAGGCCCTCAAACACGGGATGCCGCCGGCCGGCGGGTTGGGCATCGGCATCGACCGTCTGGTCATGCTGCTCGTGAACGCATCGAGCATTCGCGACGTGATCCTGTTCCCGGCCCTGCGGCCGCGCGGCGGGGCGAGTTAGCCGCCGGGCTTGCCCGGCGCGTTCGCCGTGCCTCGCGCTTCGATACCGATGTAGCGCACGAGGGCCTATCGCATGGACGGACAGTGGCTGGCGTCGCCGTGGGTGGTGCCGGTCGCCGCGGCGACCGGGCTTGTCCTGCTTGGCCTGCTCGCCCTGGTGCTTGCCACGCCGGTCTACAAACACATCATCTGCGCCAAGTACCTGTTCTGCGGCTGGAAGGCGGTGGTGCCGCTGGTTTCGGCGTTGCCGGCCGCCCTCGGCGTGTTCCTCCTGATCCTCGTGTTCGCGATCATGGACGGCTTCGTGCGTGAGACTCGCGAGATGACTCGCGGCACGCTCTCGGACATCATCGTCGATGCCCACATGGAAGGCCTGCCGTACTACGAGGAACTCGACCGGCGGATCGAGGGGATCGAGGGTGTCGAGACGGCCACGCCGGTGATTCAGACGTACGCCGTCGCGCGGATCAAACCGCGGCTGCGTAGCGTCAAGCCGCTCGTGCGGCCGTGTGTCATCATCGGCATCCGGCCGGGCGAGAAGGCCGAGATGGGCCGCTTCCACGAGTACCTTCAGCGGCAGCGGGGGTCGCAGTACCCGGCCGCTCGCCTCCTGAACGTGCCGGAGGCGTGGGACCGCGGCCCCCGTCCGCGCCGGCCGGGGTGCATCGCCGGAGTCGGTGTCATCGGTGCGCCGATGAGCAGTCCCGTGCCGGAGACCATCCAGGAGGGTGCCTCGCGCCGGGTGCTCGCGGCGTTCCTTGCGATCCCTGCAGCCCTGGCCAGCCTGTTTGTGTGGCGGGCCGGACGCCGGCGACACGGACACGCGGGCTGGACGGTTGCCACGGTCCTGTGCGTCGTGGTGTTCGTGGGGTTGGTTGCGGCGGCGGCCTTCATGCCGGTCCGCGAGGTCCAGATCATGCGGCCGCAGGTCATCGACTTCCCCCTTCTCCCTTATGGCGACGATGTGGTGGTCTCGACGATTCCGATTCGCCCCAGCGGCGCCCTGGCGATGGAAGCGGGCGGCATCCCGAAGGTCTCCAGCCGCGCCTTCACGGTGGTGGACCGGTTCAAGAGCGGGTACTGGGAGGCCGACTCGTCGCACGTGTACGTGGATTTCGACGTGGCTCAGCAGATGGCGGGTATGGACGCCCAACCCGCCACCGCCGGCAAGCCGGCCGTGCCGGCGCGGACGAACCAGATTCAGGTCAGGATCGCCGACCCGTCTCAGGGCGACGCTCTTGTGGAAGAGATCACGGGCGTCTGGCGCGAGTTCGCCCGCGAGAAGCCCGAAGTGGGCGTCCTGCAACTTTCGGTCAACACCTGGGAGACGCAGCAGCGAATGATCCTGACGGTCGTGGAGGTGGAGCGGAACATCACGGCCTTGATGCTGGGGATGATGTTCATCGGGTTCGGCGTCCTGATCGCCCTGATCTCGTACGTCATGGCGTACATCAAGAGCCGCGACGTAGGAATCCTGAAGGCCCTCGGAGCGCGCGACGCCGGCGTCGGCAGTTTGTTCCTGGGTTACGGGTTCATCATCGGCCTCATCAGCGTGGCGGCCGGGATGACGGCGGCGCTCGGGATGCTGGCGAACCTGGACCCGATCGAAATCTGGGTGAACCGGACGCTCGATATCGACGTGTTCCCGCGCGAGATGTACTACTTCGACCACATCCCTCAGCACACGTCGCCCCTCTGGTGCGTGGCGATCGGGGCGGGTGTGCTGGCACTCTCGACGCTGGCGAGCATGGCGGGCGGGTTGCTGGCGGCGCTCAAGCAGCCGGTGGAGGCGCTGCGGTATGAATAGCACGCAAGGGCAAAATCGAAACGCCTTTTAGCCGCGACCCGAAGGGGAGCGCGTTGCAGCACGTTGAGCCAGGTGCCATGACCGAACCGATTCTCAAAGCCGAGAGCCTCGTCAAGGATTACCGGATGGGCGCGTCGCGCCTGCGTGTCCTTCACGACGTGGACCTGACGGTCGGCTCCGGGGAGTTCCTGTGCATCCTCGGTCCGTCGGGCAGCGGCAAGAGCACGCTGCTGCACCTGCTGGGCCTGCTGGACCGGCCGACGTCGGGGCGCGTGGTCTTCGAGGGCCACGACGCCTTCGCACAGCCGAAGCGATGGCGCGACCGGATGCGGAACGAGGCTATCGGCTTCGTGTTCCAGTTCTACTACCTGATGCCCGACCTTTCGGTCCTCGCCAACACCCTGCTGCCGGCGATGGTCCGGACGCCGATGGCGGCGTGGCCTGCGGGGCGGGGCGGCCACCGGCGCCGGGCGCTCAAAGTGCTCGGCAACCTGGGACTCGCGAACCGTGTCAACCATCTTCCGAGGGAACTCTCGGGCGGCGAACGGCAGCGGGCGGCCCTGGCGCGGGCACTCGTGCATCAGCCACGCATCCTCTTCGCCGACGAACCCACCGGCAACCTCGATTCCGCCACCGGCGAGGAGATCATGCGGGTCATCACGAGGCTGAACCGGCACGACGGCCTCACGGTCGTCATGGTCACCCACGACGGCCGGGTGGCCGAGCGGGCCCACCGCGTCCTGAACCTTGAGGACGGGAAACTCTTGCACGACGGCTGACGGACCGATAAAATCAGGACCTTTGTGCCGCCGAAACAGCCTTCGGCGACGGGAAGGAAGAGAACTATGGGGCGGAAGGTTTGGCTCAACGGTGACCTCCTGGACCGTGAGGACGCCAAAATCTCGGTCTTCGACCACGGCGTCCTGTACGGCGACGGCGTCTTTGAGGGCATCCGCTCTTACGGCGGCAAGGCCTTTCGCCTCCTGGCCCACGTGCGCCGACTGTACGACTCGGCCCTGGGTATCCGCCTGACAGTGCCCATCTCGCAGGAGGAGATGGCCAAGGCCATCACCGACACGCTCGAGGCCAATAGTCTCCAGGACGCGTACATCCGCGTCGTGGTGACGCGCGGCGAGGGAACCCTGGGCCTGGACCCGAACCGGTGTCCGGCGCCCAACGTCTTCATTATCACGGACAAGATCTCGCTCTATCCGGACGAACTGTACGAGAACGGCCTGGACATCATCACGGCGGCGACGATGCGGAACCATCCGAACGCCGTCAACCCGCGCGTAAAGAGCCTCAATTACCTGAACAACATCCTGGCCAAGATCGAGGCCATCGACGCGGGCACCCTCGAAGCCGTCATGCTCAACCACCTGGGGTACGTGGCCGAGTGCACGGGCGACAACCTGTTCATCGTACGGGATGGCACTGTGTTCACGCCGCCCACCGCGGCGGGGATCCTGGAGGGCATCACGCGCAACGAGATCATCGGCATCGCACGCGAGCAGGGCCTGCAGGTCCGCGAGGAAAACATCACACGCCAGGACCTGTACGTGGCCGACGAGTGCTTCCTGACGGGTACGGCGGCCGAAGTCGTGCCGGTCGCGCGGATCGACCAGCGCCCGATCGGCGCCGGCAGGCCGGGCCCGGTCACGAAGCAGTTGGCGGAGGCGTTCCACCGGCGGACGAGGGAGTAAGTGCGCCGCGATCCAGCCTTTGCGATGTGCCGCGGCCGGACTTGCCCGGCCGTGTTCTTTCGCCCCTTTCGGAGCGTGAGAAACGGGCGGCCTGGGGCGTGATCGCGTAAGTTGTTGTGGCAAAGTCGCTTATGTTGCCCCCCGCTTGGCGAAAAACCCCCGTCCTCTACCCGTCCTGCATGCCGGCGCTGCGACATAAGAGCGAAAAAACGTCGGACGATTTGACTTTGGCGGCTTTATGAGTCATAATAGGAGTGGCCCGTTGGGAGGGGGGCCGGGACGTGACAGATTGAATGCCGGGGGAGGTCGGCCAATGCGGCCGGTCTCCTTTCGTTTTTGTTGCGGCGGGCGGGGATAGCAGTGGGCATTGCGTAGTGCCCGCGTGGAGGGAAGGTCGGCGAGTCCGGCCGTCCCTCTTGTCTTTACGGGGCTGCTATCTGGAAAGGGCGTGCCATGTCTGCCAAATCCCTCCGCCTCACGTCGCTGTCTGGTGTCCTGTTGCTGGGGCTTCTTGCGGGCCTCGGAATCCTGGCGTGCAGTTCATCGGCAACGGGCAGCATCATTCAGCCGGACGCGTTTCCTCCGCTCTCGCTCTGGATCAGCAACCCCGGCCATGGACCTCCCGACCATGTCGCCCCGCCCGGTTTCGAGAACGGAGCGGAGCGGTATCGTTACCACGGCAGCCACGCGCCCACCCACGGGCGATGGAAGCTCGAGTGGGACATCGAAGCCGAGGCGGACCCGTTCCTGCATGCCACGTTCACATTGACGAATCTTCTGGCGTCCGCCCAGTCCTTCACGCTGAACTCCGTCCTGCCGATCGACCCGCAGATCCTCGGCGGGTCGCTGACCGGCGGGTCTTTCTCGGGCACACTGCTGGATGCGGGCGGCGGCGGCGCCACGCTGGAGTCATCCCCGGGCGGATCGCCACCGCCTATGTACATGGCCCGTATTGACGGAACCGACTACCAGGCCCTTGCGGACGCGCCGCAGTCGTTCACGGCGAATCCCTTGAGCACGACCGCCTTCGGCCCGTTCGAGTTCGGCGTGCCCATTCCGAGCCAACTCGGCCCGGATGTCCTGACGGATATCGAGATCGAGACGAACTTCCGCCTTTCGGGAAATGACCAGACGGTGCTTGTGGCGACGTTCGTCGTCGTCCCCGAGCCGGCAACGCTGGCACTTCTCAGCCTCGGCGGTCTCGGGCTTGTGGTGGCCCGGCGCCGACGCGTGCGGTAGCACCGGCCGGGGAAACGGTAAGGTTTGAGAAGGCTCGTCCCGCGGCGGGAGATGGCTGCCGCGGGGCGTTCCTTTGCGCCGACGGTGGCGTCGGGCGTGTTCGGCGGATCTACCCCTCGCCCCGGGTCCGCTTGAAGTGAAACAGGACGGCCCGTGAGGCCGGCGCGTCGAAGGTCAATCGGCCGCTCGCCTCGTGCGCCAGGACCGTCTCCCGCATGGCGATCACGTCGAAGCGCCGCACCTCCCACGTGCCGGGCGGCAGTTTGGCGGCGAAGCCCTTGTGGTGTTCGCGCGTGCCGAGGACGTATTCGCGGCCGGGCCAGGCCATGGCGCGGCAGTTCTTGCCGGCGCCGCGGAAGACGTCCGCGGGGTCGATCGGCTGCATCTTCCAGAAGGTGACATGCCGGTCGATCGTTTTGCGGAGCCATGCCAGGTGCGGCGCAGCGGTGTGCTCGTCGGGCTTGAAACCGCCCCAGAAGTAGTGGCCCTTCTTTGAGGCGGGTTTGTGGCCGGTGGTGCCGTAGCCGCCGCCCAGGAAGGCGCCGAGGTGCCCCTCAACGACATCATCGCGGGTGAACCTGTCGCCCCGTCCCTCGTACCCGAGTTCGTCGTTGATGACGGGTCTGTCGCCGCCGCCCGCGGCGTGGCTTGCGGCGATGGCGTCGGCCGAGCGGGCCAGCGTGCGGATCTTGTCCTGGATGATGACGTGGTCGTTCCAGGCGGGCGGCGCGTTCAGTTCCTTCGGCCAGACACGGGGCCTCCCGTGGACGCTGATGGGCGTCGGATACGGCAAGCACCGGCGGAGTTCCGCGCCGAAACGTTTGATCTCGTCGGCCGTGTAATTCGGGTTCTTGATGTCCCATTCGTTCGACAGGCAGAACCAGACGTTGGGGTAACTGCCGTACCGCGCGGCCACATACCTGAGGATGGGCGTCGCGTCGCCCTTGTTTTTGCCGGCGCGGAGGATGGACCGGGCCTGGCGCGTGTCGGGGCCGCTCAGGATGAGGTCGGCGATAATGTCCTTCTCCCAGGCCGTGCGAACGGCCACATCCACCCGCTCGTGGAACCATTCGGGGTTGGGCCGGTGCGAGTAGTCGCCGTCGTCGGTGGGCTTGCCGGCGTTATCGAGGAACGGCTTGGCCTTGGGGTTTGGGTAGCGGCAGGGGTGGATGGCGAAGCGGACCTTGTTAAAGAAGCCGGTGCCGGCTGCCACGTCGTCGGCGATGGTGCCCGGACGCGGGCCCTTGTCGGTCATCCGGCTCAGGAACGCGTAGTGCGTGTTGCCGAAGATGTAGGGGTGCGATCCGTCCGACCGCTTGTACCACCGGCCGCCGGGGGTCTTGCGGTCCACGAGCCAGAAGCCGGGGTGCCTGGACGGGGTGGCGGTTACGGTCTCGCCCTGCCGCCGGCCGCGGAGTTCCTTTGCGCTGGAGTGAACCTCGGCCAGCATCCACCTGCCGGGCGCGGTCGGGCAGAAGCGGACCTTGAAGGTGTCGCCCTCGCGGCCGCCCACCCCGTCGCCGTCGTAGAAGCCGTGGACCTTGTATTCGGGCCCCGCGCTCTCGTGGCGGAAGCGGACCCAGAACTCGATGTCGCGGGCGGGGACGTCGGTCGCCTTGCACGTCGGACCCTCGAAAGGGATTTCGATAACGCTGTAGACCGGGCCGCGCCCGACTTCGCCGGCGCATGTTGCCGCGCAGATGCCGAGCAGGACAAGGGCAACGGCAGTGACCAGCCGTGTGATGGCAGGCGCGGCGCGGCAGGTGGTCATGTCGGCCTCCTGGCCCTGGCTCAGGCAGGGGGGTTGTCGCCCGCCTCGTCGCGGGTCATTTCAGCGTCGAGAGGTAGATGGCCAGGTTGGTGGCGACGGATCGGGCGTCGGCCGTTTTGTAGCCGCGGCACCGGTGGGCCTGGTAGCCGGTCGTCGAGAAGACCACGTCGAAGGGCGAGTACAGGCCGATCATTTTCTCGCCGTCGTAGATGCCGGAGAACCGTGGGAGTTGGCGTCCGAGTTTACCGGCCTTCACGAGGGCCTTCCGGAACTCGATGCCGGCGGTCAGGTTGTATCCCTCGCCGCCGTCCATGCGGCCGTGGAGCAGCGGATGGCTGCCGGAGAGCATTTTCAGCGTCCAGCCCATTTCGGTGGCCAGTGTGCGGACCGACCCGTCGAACGTCAGGGTCCCGGTGACGGCCTCGATCCAGAGGAACCCGCCGTCGGCCAGGTACGTTTTCAGGGCCGTCTTTTCGGCGGGCGTGAGGGTAAAGGCCCGCGATCCGCCAAGGTAGGCGATCACCCCGGACGCAAGGTCTTTCGTCGCCACGCCGCCCTCCGTGAACGGCGCCTCGGTCGGCTCGGTAACCTGGAGGGTGATGCCGGCCGTGGCCCTGACGTGCCTGGCCAGCGAAGCGAACCCGCGGTAGTTGGCGCCGGCCTCCCAGTTGCCGCCGTACTTGACGCGGGCGATCCGGAGCGTCTTCTTCGGGCCGGCCTTGACGGGTCCGGTGAAGTTGGTGGAGCTGGGAGGTTCGCGTCCGGCGAGTTTCGCCCGAAGCGGGGCCCCGTCCGTCGCGTAGGTGTAGAGGTTGATGCCCCAGTCGAACAGGTACATCTTTTGGGCGAGGGCCTTCACCTGCCAGGGGCACGAGATGTCGTCGGGGCTGTAGTAGACCGATGTGCGGACGCCGTCATGGATGCCCAGGATCTCGGGCCGGGTCTTCAGTTTCTTGAAGGCATCCCATACGCCGTGGTCCCTCGGGAGTTTGACCATCTTCCACTCTGGTCCCCGCGGGCGTGTCTTCGCCTCGGGCCAGACGTCGGCGGCGAACTTCAGAAACCACTTGCGGACAGCCGTGTTGCCGCACGAGGCCTCAAACAGGATCGTGCCGCCGGTGTCGGTGAAGTCGCGGAGTTTTTTCATCTGTTCGGGCGTGAAGGCGGGGAGGCTCTCGGCGCTGATATACAGGATGGGGGCGTCGTGGAGTTCTTCGAGCGGGACCTTCAGGTCCACGATCTGCCAGTGGAATATCTGTTCTTTTCGTTGCTCGATGAAGTGCGTCAGGTTGGCGATGTCGCGGCGGTGGGTGTTCCAGACGCCCGGCTGCCCGTCGGGTCCGTCGAACTTGAGTTTGTTGAACAGGACGGGCGCGCGGCCCTTGTAGAGGAACAGGAGGGCGAAGCACGTCTTGTCCAGGCCGTCCCAGGAGCCGTCCTCCTTCTGCCTCTTGATGACCTCGGCCGCCCCCTCCTTGTACCAGTTGTGTGTGCCGAAGTACTTGTATCCGGCGGCGATGCCGACACGCTCGACGCAGTACAGCCAGTAGAGGACGTTGCCCTTGCCGACCTTGTGGGCCTGCGGGTTGGTCTTGGTGTCGAAGTACTTGCCGAGCCAGCCGAGGGCGGCGTCCATGGCCCGTTCGGTCTTGGTGGTCGTCCTTGGGCTCGCGCCGCGCTTGCACGGGCAGCCGCTGCCGGGCTCGAGAAAGTCGGCGATGATAAAGAGCGAGGCGAGGCCTGCGGCGGTCATCGACCCGGAGGGCTTCTCCTTGTTGCCCTGGTAGTACCACCCGCCGCTGTCCTGCTGCATCGTGAGGTAAAGCGAGAGGGCCCCCTGGAGGTTCGTCGTCGGGTCGGGAAACTCGATGCCCGCTCGCTGTGCGTCGCGCATGGCCAGGATCGGCCACTGGGTGACGGAGAAGTCGTAATCGCCGCCCCCTTTAAGTTCGTACCGCCACCCGCCGCCCGTGGCCTGGCCCATCTGCATCCGCATGATGTCTTCTTTGGCCTTGAGCGCCACGAACCCCCTTCGCTTACCCAGCAGACTCCTGTACAGGTACGAGAAGCCCATGACGCGGATAGGGATGGCGTAGCCTTGCCTCTTGGCGAAACTGGCGTCGGCGTCCAGGTCCATCAGGTACTGGAGGCCGTTGGCCATGTACTCGCGGTTGGGGTGCTCGCCCATGTAGGCCAGGGTCATAAAGACCAGCGCGCTGAGGCCGCCCTTCATGCCTCCCGTGGCAAAAGAACCGTCGGGCTTGGCCTGGGCGATGAGGAACTCTCGTCCCCGCTCAAGGGCTTTGTGGACGACTTCGTCCGTCAGACCCGCCACGGGCCGGGGAGGCGGTGCGGACCCCGCGTGCACGGCCGCCGCAGGCAGAAGCCAGGCGGCTACGACCGCCAACGCCGTGCCGACGGACCTGCGTGTCATCTGAAAACCCCTTCGTATTCCGACGAGGGTCTATTATCAGGTTGCCGGTCGGTCGGTCAAGAACAGGATGATGTTGGCGGCCACGGCCCGGGCGTTCTGGGCCTTATAGCCCCGACGGCCGTAAGCGTTGTAGCCGGTCATCGAGAACATGATGTCGAACGGGCTGTACACACCGACGAGTTTGTCGCCGAGGTAGACGCCGATCAGTTCGGCGTGCGGTCGGCCCAGCCGCAGCACCCGCAGCGCCCGGCTGAACCGGACGCCCGAGATCAGGCTGTAGCCCGTGCCGCTCGGCAGGCGGCCGGTCATCAGGGGATGGGTCTGCGGAATGAGTTTCAACGCCAGGCCGATCTCGGCGCAGAGTTTGCGGAATGTGCCGTTGAAGTCGGTCGATCCGGCGGCTGCCTCCGCCCACAGGAAGCCGCCTTTGGCAAGGTAGGCCTTGAGGGCCTGTTTCTGCGGCTCGGCCATCGTGATCTGGCCGGGGCTGATGAGGTAGGCGATGTCGTGACTGCCGAGGCCGGTCGGGTCCACCCCGCCCTCCTCGAGGGCCAGGCTGACCGACGCCTTCTCGGAGAGGACCTTCTGAAGCCGCTGGAACACCTTGTAGTTACGTCCGGTCAGCCATCCCGGTCCGTCATACTTGACACGGGCGAGGCGTAGACTCTTGCGGCTTCCGGCTTTGACGGGGCCGGGGTATTGGTCCTTCTCCTTGGGGAGGCGGGCCTGGAGTTTGGCCCTCAGGGGGCTCTGGTCGGTTGCATAGGTGAACAGGTTGATGCCCCATTTGAACAGGTAATCGCGGCGGGCGTAGGCCTTGGTCTGCCAGGGGCAGGAGATGTCGTCCATCGCGTAGAACAGGAAGGTCCGCGCCCCGTCGTGCAGGCCGAGGATTTCAGGGCGCTGCTTCAGCGGGTTCGGATGCCTGAACGATCCGTGATCGGGGCCGAGGGGTTTCATTTTCCATTCGGGCCACAGTTCCTTGACGAACGCGTTGGCCCATTTTCGCACCGCCGGGTTGCCGCACGACGCTTCCAGCAGGATGGTGCCGCCCGTGTCGGTGAACTGGCGGAGTTTCTTCTTGTGTTCGTCTGAGAACTCGGGCTCCTTTTCGGCCGTGATATAGAGAACCGGGGCGTCGTGCAATTCCTCGACCGGCGCCCGGAGGCTGACGATCTGCCAATGGAACATCTGCTCTTTGGCCTTCTCGATGTAGGTGGTCAGGTTGGCGATATCGCGGCGGTGGTTGTTCCACTCGCCTTTATATTCGAGTTTGTTGTAGAGGATAGGCGCGCGGCCCTTGTAGAGGAAGAGCAGGGAGAAGCAGGTTTCGTGGATGTTGCCCCAGTTCCCGTTGCCTTCCTGGGACCTTACAAGGTGCTCTGCCCCTTCCACATACCAGTTATGTTTGCCGAAGTACTTGTATCCGGCGGCGATGCCGACCCGCTCGGCACTGTAAAGCCAGTATTTCTTCCAGCCACCCTTCTTGGGATTCGTGTCGGCCTGGAAGTTTTTCCCGAGCCATCCGAGGGCGGCATCCACGCGCCGGTCGAAGTCGCCGCCCACTCGGCCGCTTCGGCCGTTATGGCAGGGGCAGCCGCTCGCCAGATGCAGATTGTTCATCGTGATGAAGAGACTGGCCAAGCCCGCCGCCGTCATCGACCCGTAGCCTTCACCGCCCTTTCCTTGGTACCCCCACGAGCCGTCGTTGTGCTGATTATCGAAATACAGTTTCTGGGCGCGTTCCCAGACGAAGCGGGGGATCTCGACGCCCGCCAGGGCCGCCTCGCGCAGGGCGAGGATAGCCATCTGCGTATTCGAGAAGTCGTACCGTCCGCCCGAGCCGCCGAGGCTCGTGTAGTTCCATCCCCCGTGCGAACCCTGGGCCTGGACCAGCCACATGGCGTCCGCTATGAGCGCCTTACGGATCATGTCCCGCCTTTTCCCCGACAACTTTCTCTGAAGATACGCGTATGCCATCGTCCGCATGGAACGGGCGTAGGTGTAGTTCATGTCCCGCGCCAGCAGCGCATTGATTCCCCTGGCAATGGCGTCGCGGTTCGGATGGACGCCCGTGTAGACGAGGGTGAACATGGCCGTCTCGGTATGGCCGCACGCCGTCGGAGACTGAGTGTGCTTCTTCTCGGGCCAGGCCCCGTCCGCGCCCTGCTGGCTCATGAGGGATTGTTGGGCCTTCTCAATGGCCTTGACGACCTGCTCGTCGGTCAGCGCAACGGCCGCCTGCCACGTTACGCCGACGAGCACTGCCATAATCAGGCCCAGCGAGACAATCTTCCGCATCCGATATCCTTTCGGGTACGTCCCCGGCCCTGTCGTAGGCACCGCCCCTACCTTATACGCGACAAGGCGCGGCCCTGTCAGCAAAAAGTCCGTCGCGTTTTGCCCTCCGCGGCCGGCCCTCGGGACGGTTCGGGCCCGCCGCTGTCCTGCGGTGCCTCCGCCGGCTTAGACGCCGCAGGACGGACCCTATTGGGCGGTGACCGGAGGAGTTTTGCCGACACGCGCCCATCAGGGAGCCGCGGTCCCGACGTGGGCCGACGGCGACGGTGGAGGGTCGTTTCACAGGATGGCGGTTCCGTCAGGGTTGGCGCCGGGGTCACCGATTGGCGCTCGGCAGACGCCGGCCAATCCGGCGTCGGCGTTTGAGGATCTTCCGGCCACTGCGCGTCTTCATTCGAACGCGGAACCCGTGCCGCTTGTGGTGCTGGCGAGCGGACAGTTTACGTCCCGGCATGCCCATCGTCATTCCCTTTCTGTGCGCCAACGGCGCCGCTGGTTTCTGCCGCCGGCGCTTTGTGACTGATCGATCGACGCCCCGCCACTCGCCGCGGCGAGTGCATTCCCGTTACCATCCAGACACTGGCGGTCAAGCCGCCAGTGGCACCCGGCGCCCTTCCGGTCGGGGCTCCGGCCTCAGATCGGCATCCCCGTGATCCTGGCCTCGAAGACCAGGCGGTCGCCGACCACGCCCTGCGTGTCGAAAACGGCCCTGCGGCTGCGGATCTCCACGGCCTGGCCCAACAGGATCAACCGGTCGCCCGGCACCACCTGGCCGCGGAACTTCACGCCATCCACACGGCCGAAACCGAGGAACCTCGGGTCCTGCATCACTTTCTTGAAGTACACGCTGCACATCTGGGCGGCCGCCTCGATCATCAGAACTCCCGGCAGCAGCGGCCGGCCCGGAATGTGCCCGCGGACCCAGAATTCGTCGTCCCGCACCTCCTTAACCGCCACAATCTGCCCCGCCTCCGCATCCAAGTGGATCACGGCCGTCAACTGCTCCATCTCGTGCCGGTGCGGGTTCAACCGGCGAATTTCCTCGATCGGTATGACGACCGAAGACAAGTCGAGTTTCGCCAGGTCCACCAGGAGCGTGGGGGCCATGCGTCGCGTCCGTTTCTTCGCTCTTGGACCGCTCGCCGAAACCACAGGCCCGCTCCCCCGGCCGAGTCGACCGTCTGGCGGTGACTCGCCCGGCCAAGGGCGGGCCCGGTATCCGGACTTCCCTTTCCTGGCCCCGCTCGGCCGTCTGCGATGCCGCTATCGAAAGCGGCCCCGGCGGGCGGGGGCCCGCAAGGTGCAATCACCTCGCGCCGGACCTGCTAATCCCCCTGCTCTACTCCGCAGGCGGGGCGGCAGGCGGGGCGGCAGGCGGGGCGGCAGGCACCGAGGGCGCGGCCAACTCGGACTTCAGTTCCAGGCACTTGATGCGGACGTCCTGGGCGGCGGACTTCACCTGCTGCATGATCTTCCGCACCCGCGTGCCGGCGGCCCTGTTTCCCTTGTCCACCTTGAGCACGTCGGCCTCCGCGGATGCCACGATCTCCTTGAGACTGTCGAATTCCAGCATGTGGCTGCTCCTTCGAAAAACGGCCGCAGTTCCGTGCGGGGACCGGTAACCCCCGTCGCGCCCAATCTACACGCTTTCCGCATTGGCTGTCAAAGGGAAAAACGGGGGTTTTCGGGCGAAACCGCTTGTCAACCGCCACGAGGACGCCGCCACAGACGGCTCGATTGGGATGCCGACAGCAGGCTCTCCGCAGCCAGAACCAGAGCCAGGGCCACGATGAAAAGGGGTGAGAGGTCTGTCCCGGCAGGCCCCGAGAGGGCCGGAATCGCCCTTTTCGGGCTGAAATCGCCACTTACAACCCGCACGCGGCCCTCGGCGAACGCCCCCGCCAGCCGATCCGCCCGCGGCGCAAGATCGGCCGTCTCGTTGGACTCGATGTTGACCGAGTAGTGGATTCTCCGGCCTTCGCCCGCCGGTAAAATGTAATTTCCAGGGGCGTCTTCGTGCCCGGCAGGTCGGGATAGAGCCACGCTGCCGACGAGCAGATTCGCGATCTGCGGCCCGTCCGCGGGAATCAGCGCTTCGGCCAGCGAGTGCGTGAGGACGACCCACTCGACTCGCCCCGCCAGATCGCCCCAGTAAGGCGACGGGCCAAACGCCAGCACGACGAGGCGGCCTTGTCCGTGCCGGTGCGACTGAACGGCCGGAAGGCCGTCCCGGAAACGAATGACCGTGTTCTGCGCGCGTGGCAGGCACAGTTTCCGGCGAAACACCGGCGTATTCAAGTCGCCGCTGGTTCCCCCTTCAAACGCTGCCAGAAGGTCGCTCGTGTATCCGGCCGGGTCGATGGTAACCCCCTCCGGCAATTCCTCGACGGCCGTGCTTCCCCGCATGCCGAGCCAATCCGAGAAGGTGGCGTCCTTCAGCCGACGGGAATCGGCGGGAAGCCAAACCAGGCCCCCGCCGCGAACCACGAAACCCCTCAGTTCACCCATCCGGCGCGGGTGCTGCGACCCGACCCAGAAGACCACGTCGGCGCGGTCGAGCGCCGAAACGTCCACTCGGGCCGCCTCGACGCGCGTCACCGGCTTCGGCACACCCGTTTCTCCCGCGAAGGCCGCCGCCACCAGGTCTGCCGACCGCAGCCGCACGTCTTTCTCCTCGGCCGCATCCACCACGAGGACTCGGATCGGCCGCCGTGCTGCCGCCGTAAAGTACCGCACGTTATCGACCGCCAGCGCGTCGTCGGCCTTCACGTACACGCGGCCCTGCCACGGACCCTCTCCGTCCACGCGCACGCTGAACCTGGCGGTGCCGTTGGCGGGGGCGACGACGGTGTGCTCGGTCCCCTGGCCGTCGAGTTTCAGGAAGACCCCGACGGACGCCCGGGCCGGTTCGCTGCGCAGTTCGACGGACGCCTTCAGCAGCCGACCCGCGTCCGAGGCCGTGATGCGCACCTTCGGCAGGCCCAACCACACGTTGGCCGCTGCGCCGCCGACGGGCACGATCGTTACGTCCGCCTCCAGGTCGTTGAACTTGCCTGGCGTCAGGTCCCTGAGGGCCCACGGCGTGGCGTCGGTCGCAAGAACGAGGTGCGCGTCCGACCCCACAAGGCTCCGCATGGGCGCGGCCGTATCCTTTCCACCTGCCGGCAGTGCCATCGCGCGGCGGACGATGCGGCCGAGGGGCTCTTCGTCCCACGGGGGCTCGAGCAGCCTCGCGAGCGTCCGGCAGGCCTCGGCCGCCGTGCCGCTCACTGTGCGGCCGCCCGTCAGCAGGAGCGTGACGGGGCTGCCCTCGGGCAGTGCCTGGGCGACCTTCAACAGCCCCTGCCGCGCACGGTCATGGGCGGCGGTCCCCTTCGCGTCGGTCACCCGCATGCTGGGCGACGTGTCGAGAACAAGCAACCAGGGACCCCCGTCTCCAAGCCCGCTGAGCCGTGGCCCGGCCAGCGCCAGAACCAGCAGCGCGACGACCGCCAGCCGCAGGACCAGCAGCGCCACGCGCTTCAGCCACAGCCGGCCGCGCGACGCCTGGTGGGCGCCTTCGGCAAACCGGGCGGTCGGCAGGATGACCTTCCGCGCTCGCCGCCGACCCAGCAGGTGGATCGCCAGCGGAATCGCCAGGGCTGTCAGCCCAACCAGAATGGCTCGGTTCACGAAGGTCATGGATTAGTCCTACAACGCCACTCCGCCATTTCGCGCGGTGGGTCTCCCGACCCGCCGCGCGTTGAAACTCATTTTCACCGTTGCGCGGCGGGTCAGGAAACCCGCCGCGCGGGAAGTGGCGTAGTCGTATCAGTGCGCCGGCAATTCGGCTTCGACCTCGACCCAGCCCCCGTCGCCGTAGGCCGAGCGGTACATGGCGTCGAGGACCGCCTGTGTCCGCCGGCCGTCGCGGCCGTCGCAGACGAGCGGCGCGCCCGTCCGGACGGCGGCGGCAAAGTTGTCGGCCGCCGTCAGGTACCGGATGTCCACCGTTTCGGGCGCCTTCCCGGACCACACGCCGTCGAGGAAATACCGTGTCTGCGGGTCTTCGACCGGCCCGCCGGCGGCGCTGACGAGCGCCCCTTGCGTCCCGTGCAGTTCCAGCCGCCGGTACCACGTCGGGTGCGGGTAGCACGTGGTGGCGAAGAGGCTGATGAGTGCCCCGTCCTGGTATTCCCAGAGGGCACAGCCGAGGTCCTCGGCTTCGATCCCGTGGTTCTGGGTCCGTACCTCGCACCGGACGCGTTCGGGGATGCCGAGGATGAAAGCGACCTCGTCGATGTTGTGGATGCACTGGTTCGAGAGGACGCCTCCGCCGTCCCACCGCCGCGTGCCGCGCCACCCGCCCTGTTCCTGAAAGTACTCCATCATCCGCAGGACCTTCAGGACGGTCTCGCCGCCGAGAATTCTCCCCAACCGTCCGCCCCGTACCGCGGCGCGGATCGCGAGCACCTCCGGGCTGAACCGCCGTTCGAAATCGACGCCCAGCAGCAGGCCGTTCTCCTCGGCCAGGCGGATCATCTCGTCGCACGCCGCCAGCGACGCCTCCATCGGTTTGGTCACCAGGACGTGCTTGCCGGCGGCCAGCGCTTCGAGGGCAACCCCGGCGTGGCGGCCGGTTGGCGTCAGGACGTACACCACCTCCACCTCGTCGTTTTCGAGCCAGGGCGTCGGATTCTCGGTGTACGGAACGCCGAGTTCCTCGCTGGTACGCTTGCCCCGTTCCGCATCCATATCGACCACGCCCACGAGTTGCGCGCCGGAGGTCTGTGTGATCCACTTCGCCCGTCCGTGGCCCATCCCCAGGCCGACCACGATGAAGCCGACCGGCTCGTAGCCGCGAGTGATGGACGCGAAGTCGGGCCCGGCCTCTTTGGGCATGCCGGGCGCGGCAGAAGGCCAGGCCCCCCGGTCGTCAGTGCACATCGAAAAAAACATGGCGCTATCTCCGGGGCCGATGCCCGGCACACTCGGTTGGGAGGGCGCCCCCGGGTGTATTCACCCGGGGCTAACCATGCACGAGCAACGTTACCCGCCCGGTATGGCGCACACAAATCAAAACCTGCGTTTCCGTTCCGAGAGGAACCGGCACAGGGCTTTGTCGAATGAGGTGCTGGTGGTCATGCAGACGAAGTCGCCGCCCACGTTGCGGACGCCGCGCTCGTAACCGTCCACCAGGTCACGCAGGCGCTGTGTGTACGCCGCGCGAATGTGGTCGGCGTCGGTGACGACTCGCGTGCCCGTCTCCGGGTCTTCAAGGACGACGGGGCCGCTGAGGTCGAGTTCGCGTTCCGTCGCGTCAAGTATCTGAAAGACCACGACGTCGTGGCCGCGGAAAGCCAGGTGCCTGAGCGCTTCGAGGACGGGTTCGGCCTCGTCCACCAGGTCTGAGAGGAGCAGAATGAGGCTTCGCCGCTTGACCCGCCGCGCGACCGCGTGGAGCCCTGCCGCCAACGCCGTCGGGCCTTCGCCGTGGATGCCGGCGAGTTCCGCGAGGATCCGGACGAGTTGGCGCCGGCTGGCGCGAGGCCGCAGAAGCCGGTTCAGTTGCGACCCGAGAAGGCCCAGGCCGACGGCGTCGCGCTGAGCGGTGAGGAGGTATCCGAGGGCGGCGGCCAGGGCCGTCGCGTATTCCAGTTTGGTCATCGTGCCGGGCCGGCCGGTGTAGTCCATGCTGCGGCTGGTATCGACGAGGACGTAAGCCTCGAGGTTCGTCTGGGCCTGGTAAGTCCTGATGTAAAGGCGGTCGGTCTTGGCCCAGGCGGTCCAGTCGAGCCTCTTGGGGTCGTCGCCGGGGACGTACTTGCGGTGTTCGGAGAACTCGAGGCTCAAGGCCCGGTAAGGCGAGTCGTTGAGTCCCGCCAGGAACCCCTCGACGATGAACTTGGCCCGCAGGTCCAGCCGCTGGACGCGGCGGGCGATCTCGGGCGACAGGTATTGCTCCGGGCGAACCATGGTTTACTCGGCCGATGCGCCGACGGCGAGGCCGGCGTAACGGCGGACGGGAGGCTCGGGCACATCCCTCAGCAGCCGCTCGATGACACCCACGGCGTCGATGCCGGCGGCCTCGGCCGCAAAGTTCGCCGCCACGCGATGACGAAGCACCGGCACCGCCGCCGCACGGATGTCGTCCACCGCCACCGCCGCACGCCCCGCCATGGCGGCAAACGCCTTGCCGGCCAGGATAAGATGCTGGCCGGCTCTTGGCCCCGCGCCCCAGTCCACCATCTCCTTCACCATGTCCGGCGCGCTCGGGTCGGCCGGCCGTGTCGCCCGCACCAGTTTCGTCGCGTAGGCCACCACGTACCGCGATACGGGGACGGAAAGGACCGCCTCCTGAAGAGCCCGGATCTGGTCGGCCCCAAGGACGCGTGCCACCGGCTCGGACGCCAGGCCGGTCGGCGCCATCAGGATTCGCTCCTCCTCGGCCGCCGACGGGTACGGCACGTGGATCGAGAAGAGGAAGCGGTCGAGTTGGGCCTCCGGCAGCGGATAGGTGCCCTCTTGTTCAATCGGGTTCTGCGTGGCGATGACGAAGAACGGCGCCGGCAGGTCGTACGTCTCCTGGCCGACGGTGACCTGGCGTTCCTGCATGGCCTCCAGCAGCGCCGACTGGGTTTTGGGCGGCGCGCGGTTGATCTCATCGGCCAGGATGATGTTGGCGAAGACGGGGCCGGGAACGAACCGGAACTCGCGCCGACCGTCCGGCGACTGGTCCACCAGGTCGGCGCCCGTGATGTCCGACGGCATCAGGTCGGGCGTGAACTGGATCCGTTTGAACGAAAGGTCCAGCGCCGCCGCCACGCTGCGGACCATCATGGTTTTCGCGAGCCCCGGCACGCCGACGAGCAGGCAGTGTCGGCCGACGAAGACGGTGGCCAGCATCTGGTCAACGACCGTGCGTTGCCCTATAATGCGCCGGCCGACCTCGGCGACGAGGCGGTCGCGGACGTGCTTGAACTCGGCGAGTCGCTGGTCAAAATCCATGTCGGCCATATCAGGCAGCATAGCGGTTGTAAGTTATTTCCCGGAATACGGTTACGGTTCGTGCGTCCAAGACCTTTGCTGTACGTGTTTAGCGTGTCATTCCGAGCGAGCGAAGCGAGTCGAGTCCCGGCGCGCCGGGATCGCCGTTATCCGTGTCCGGACGACGAGATTTCTCCGCTCGCCCTCGCCTTTGACGAGGGCTCGGTCGAAATGACATCGCTTCGAGAGCACGCTAAACAGGTACCCTTTGCTTAAGGCCCGCGCAGGGCGTTAGTCGATAAATCCGGCGAGGACCCAGAAACCCGTTGACGAGGCGCCCGATGCCCGCAGAGTGCTCGAACGTCGCACGCCGCACGGCGAGGGTCCGCGCCCTGCTTCTATCGGCGATTGGGGCGGCGGCGGTTAGCGCTTTTCCGCCCTCCGCCCCGGCGGCAGAGCAGCCTACCGGCCGCCAGATCCGCGCCACCATCCTCCGGTCCGTCGAGGCCATGAAACGCGCCCAGAGGCCCGACGGCAGGTGGCCCGATTACGCACAGAAGGGCGGCGTCACGGCGCTGGTGACCTACGCACTGCTCCAGGCGGGGGTATCGCCCAATGACAAGGGGGCCGCAGCCGCACTCGAAACGGTCCGACTCCTCAAAAACGAGAGCACATACGTCGTGTCGCTGAAGGTGCTGGCCCTGGCGGCAGCCGACCCTGCCCGGTACAAGGCCGAGATCCAGGCGGCCGCGGACTGGCTCGTCAAACTCCAACATGCGACCGGCGGGTGGGGCTACGGCAAGCCATCTGCTTCGGTGATCGCGGACCTGAAAGTGGGCGGGGCGTTGCAGGCGGCTCGCAGCGAGGTCGAACTTCGCCGGGCCTACGGGCGCCCCGACGCCTCGAACAGCCAGTTCGCCATCCTGGCCTTGAGCGAGGCCGACCGCGCGGGGGCTCGCGTGCCGACCGACGTCTGGCGCAAGGCCGACCGCCATTTCCGCTCCACGCAACTGCCCGGCGGAGGATGGGGGTACGTCTATCACGATCCCGACCCGGACGAAGCCTACGGCAGCATCACGGCGGCAGTCGTCGCAAGCCTCCAACTGTGTCACGAGCGGCTTGCCAAGCGAGGGGCCGCCGAGACGGCGGCCGACCGGCTCGCCGCCATCGAGCGCGGCATCGAGTGGATCGCCCGGAACTACACCATCAAGGAGAATCCCAACCGCGAACTCGCCTGGTACTACTTCTGGCTTTACGCTCTGGAGCGGGCAGGGGTAACGTCCGGACGGCGAACCTTCGGCCAGCACGACTGGTTCCGCGAGGGGACCGCCCTGCTGGTGCGCGGTCAGCGGGGCGACGGCCGATGGACCGACCGGCTCTACCACGACGCGCTGTGCCTGCTGTTTCTGGCCAAGGGGTTTAAGCCGCTCCTGGTGCAGCGGCTCCAGTGGCAGGGGCAGTGGCGACGCGACCCGCGAGACCTGGACCACCTGGTGCGGTTCCTCGGCAAACGCATCGGCGGCGACCCGGTCGATTGGCGGACCGTCGCCAGCGATGCCCCCCTCACGGATTACCTGGCCGCCCCCATCCTGCACGTGACCGGGCGGGGGCCCTTGAGGATGCTGGCGGCGTCGGTCCCGCATCTGAAAGCTTACGTTGAGCAGGGCGGGCTGATCCTGTTTGACGCCCAGGGCGGTGACGCCGCTTTCGCCGAGAGCGTGCGGCGGACGATGACCGAGCAGTTCCCCGAATCGAAGTTCGCGGCTCTCCAGGCCGATCATCCCCTCGCGCGGGCGGCCCACCGACTGACGCCGAAAGATATCGAGATCATGACAGTCGGCTGTGGCGCCGCCGCCGTCCTCGCACCGAAGGGGTTGGGCGATGGGTGGGCGGCGGCCGATCCGGACCGGGCCGACGACGCGCTCCGCTTCGGCGAGAACCTGGCTGTATATGCGACGGCCGGCCGGCGGCTGCCCGACCGGCTCAGCATCGCCACGGTCCTCGAGATGCCGCCCGATGAGCCACCGCCGCGCGGCGCGCTCCGCATCGGCCAGATCCAGCACGACGGCCAGTGGCGACCGCGCCCGTACGCCGTGCCGGCCCTGCTGAAAGACCTGGCCGCTCGTTTCGGCGTGCACGTCCACAACCGCCCGGTGCCTGTCCGCCTGACGGACCCAACCCTTGGCGCGTTCCCGGTCCTCTACCTGACCGGCCATTACACGTTCAGCCTGTCGGACGCGGAGCGTGCGGCACTAAAGCACTACCTCCAACAGGGCGGGTTTCTGTGGGCCCATGCGTGCTGCGGCCGGGAGGCGTTCGACAAGGCCGTCCGGGAACTCGTGACGGACATGTTCCCGGACGCCCGTCTCGAGGAACTGCCGCCCGACCACGATTTGTATAGCGGCAAGGTGGGCACGCGGATCGAGCGGGTGGGTTATTCGCCCGCCGTCAAGGCCGAGTTGCCCGAACTGGACCGGCCGGCCTTACTTGGTCTTGAGCGCGGGGGCCACCTCGTGATGGTCTACAGCCCGTACGGTCTGGCCGACGGGCTCGACGGCATCAGGACGTTTGGCGCCCGGACGGTAGCGCCGGACGATGCGCGGCGGCTGGCGATCAACATCCTGCTGTATGCCCTGGAGCCGTAGGTGCATTTGCTAGGTGGTCCGACATAAGTTTTGCGCGGTGGATCTCCGTACCCACCGCGCAAAACGTGTCACCCCGAGCGAGTCCCGGCGTGCCGGGATCGCCGCTGGCTGTTTCGGACGGCGAGATTTCTCCGCTCGGTCGCCAAGGCGACCTCGGTCGAAATGACAGGCCCGCCCAGCCCTGGGCACAACTGCCCTGCGAGAAATCGTTGCCACGCCCAACCTGGACGCCACGGCCTTATTGCGTTGAGCCCCACCGGCCGGCTTGCTATAATCCCGGCGAACCCAAGTCGCCGGAGAAGCCACCGTGGCGGACCTCCGCAGCCGCATTACCCTCGGCCGCGCCGTGGTGCTCGTCGTGGCGCTGGGGGCGCTGTTCATCCTCTTCACCGTCCTGTCGGCCGTCGATTGGCGCACGGGCGGGGTCCACTGGCCGTTCTTCCTGAGATGGGACAACCTGGTTGACCTCGCCGGTTCGTGCGCCATCAACCTGACGCTCGGCGTGGGGATGACGTTCGTCATCATCGGCGGCGGCATCGACCTGTCGGTCGGCCGCCTCATCGCCCTGACGCACGTCGTGCTGGTCGTCGTGGCCAACGCCACGGGCTCGTTCACCGTGGGTCTGGCGGCGTGTCTGGGGTGCGGTCTGGCGGCGGGATTGGCGAACGGGGCGGTCAGCGTCCGCTGGCGCATCCCGTCGTTCATCGTGACGCTCGGCATGATGATGGTGGCCCGTGGCCTTGCGATGGTGGCGGCAGGGGGCAAGAGCGTCGGGGCCGACATCGACTCGCCCGTCGTCGTGCAGCGGTTCCTGCCCATCGCGGTTAGCCTGGTGGTGGTTGTCGTCGGCCACGTGGTCCTTGCGCGAACCGTGTTCGGGCGGCACGTGTTTGCGGTGGGCGGCAGCCCGGAGGCGGCGCGGCTGTGCGGCATCCGGGTCGGCCTGGTGCGGATCGTCACGTTCCTGGCGAGCGGCCTGTGTGCGGGGCTGGCGGGTCTGGTGTATTGGTCGCGTAACAGCCTCGGCGACCCGCTGGCCGGCGACGGTCTGGAATTGTATGCGATAGCGGCGGTCATCGTGGGCGGGACGAGCCTCTCGGGCGGGCGAGGGAGCGTCGTCGGCACGTTCCTCGGAGCGCTCATTATGGGTGTCCTGCAATACGGCCTCGACTCGATGCTCGTGCAACCGCGATGGCAGTGGGTCATAATCGGCGCCGTTGTCATCGTGACGGTCCTCCTGGACCGTTTGAAGAGGAGTGATTAGCGGCCCCCGAGCCCGCCGCGGAAGCGACGGGGCATGTTCCTAACCCTGAACTTGAACAGGAGAAGCCGGTGATGAAACCTTCACGATGGATCGTACTCGTTGCGGCGTTCGCGATGGTGTGCGCCGGCTGCCAGGACGAGCCGCAGCCCGGCGAAGGCCGCCGGCGCCGCATCGCCCTGATTTACAAGGCCACGACCAACCCGTTCTTTCAGGCGATGGAGAAGGGCGCCCGCGAGAAGGCCGACGAACTCGGCGTGGACCTCGAGGTGGCCGGCATCCCCTCCGAGACCGACGTGGACCGCCAGGCGAACCTGGTCCGCAACATGCTGAACCGACGGGTCGAGGCCATCATCATCGCGCCGGCCTCGAGCGTCGGCATCGTGACGCCCCTGCTCAGGGCCCGGGAGGCGAACGTCCCCATCGTCAACATCGACAACCGCATCGACACCGACGAGGCGAAGACGCAGGGCCTGAAGGTGGCCACCTTCATCGGGCCCGACAATTTCGAGGGGGCGAAAAAGGTGGGGGCCCACGCCTGCAACCTCATCAAGAAAACACTCAAAGCGGGCCAGAAGGGTCGCGTCCTTATCCTGCGAGGCATCGACGGCGTCGAAAACGCCGAGGCCCGACGCGCGGGATTCGAGGCCGCCGCCAAGGCCGCCGGCATCGAGGTCGCCGGCAGCGAGTCCGCACACTGGCACACCGACGAGGCGCTGCGCGTCACGAGCGCACTGATGGCCGCCAACCCCGACGTCCACGGCGTCCTGTGCGCCAACGACAAGATGGCCCTCGGGGCGATTGCGGCCGTCAAGGCGCGCGGCAAAATCGGCCAAATCATTATCGTCGGCTACGACAACATCGACCTGGCACGCGAGGCGATGAAGCGAGGCGACATGCACGGCACCATCGAGCAGAACCCCGCCATGATGGGGGCCCTGGGCGTCGAGTGTGCGCTGAAGGCACTCCAGGGCGAATCGCTGCCCGAGGTCACACCCGTGCCCGTGCAACTGATCACACCCGAGGACGTGAAGTAGGCGTGGCAACCAGCGCCGGCCGGGCGATGTCACTAGCCGCGACCGTGAGGGAGCGGTTGCCTTTCTACCCCTGCGGCTCGGCATCGCGCAATTTGACGAGCGCACGCACCAGCCGCTCCGTGTCATCCTCCGTGTGCTCGACCGTCAGGCTGATCCGCAGACGGCTCGTGCCGGGCGGGACCGTCGGCGGACGGATCGCCGGGCAGAAGACGCCCCTCTCCAAGAGCGCGCCCGCAAACGCCACGGCACGCTCCGGGTCGCCGAGGATGACCGGAACGATCGGCGTCGGCAAAGAGGCTGCACCGTCCTCGGCGCCGATGTCGAACCCTTCTTCCAGCAGGCGCGTTCGCAGGCGCTTCGAAAGGTCGAGCAGGCGCCGGCGACGGTCGGGTTCGGTGCGAACGATCCGGAGTGCGGCGCGCGCGGCCTCGCATGCGGCCGCAGGAAGCGCCGTCGTGTAGATGAACGGCCGGCCCCGGTTGACGATGAGGTCGCACACGTCGCGCGACGCCGCCACAAAGCCGCCGATGCCGCCCAGCGCCTTCGAGAGCGTCCCGACGCCGGCGGTAATGCCTTCCGCGATGCCGAGTTCTTCGGCCAGGCCCGCGCCGGTCGGGCCGAGAACCCCGGTGGCGTGGGCTTCATCGAGAAGCATCATGCAGTTCTCGCGGCGGCACAGTTCGGCCAGTGCCGCGAGCGGCGCGCAGCGGCCGTCCATCGAGAAGACGGTGTCCGTGACGAGCAGCCGCCGGCCGCTTTCCGCCAACCCCTCTTTGCCGACATCGTGTCTGCGCGGCGGGTCTCCTGAACCGCCGCGCTTCCGCAGCGGTGCACGGTGGTTCAGGAGAGGTGCCGCGCGGGAATCCCCTGCGAGCAACTCCGTGGCCGCATTGGCGTCGGCCTGCGCATACCGAACCAGCGCCGCCCCCGCCAATCGCACCGCGTCGTACAGGCTGGCGTGATTGGCACGGTCCATGACGACGGTGTCGCCACGGCCCACGAGGGCGGTGACCACGCCGAGGTTGGTCATGTAGCCGGTGGGAAAGACGAGAGCCGCCTCGGTGTGCTTGAAGGCGGCCAGGTCGGCCTCCAGCCGTGCGTGAGCCTCGGTGTGCCCGGCGACGAGGCGGCTGGCCCCGGCGCCCCAACCCCAACGCTCCAAGGCGGTGCGTGCGGCCTCTTTGACGCGCGGGTCGCTGGCGAGACCGAGGTAGTTGTTCGACGCGAACTGAAGAACCGTCCTGCCGCCGATCTCGACATGCGGCCCGGCGGCCGAGCCGAGCGCGACAAGACACCGGTAGAGACCTCTCGCGCGAAGGTCGTCCAGAGTTTCGCGGATGAAGTCGGGGTTACGCATGATCTCCGGTGCGCGCCGCGGGTTCGTTGAAACGTACGGCCTCACCCTATCGCTCCAGCGGCGACAATGGCAAGGCGTTGCGGTTGGGGCTTGGCGAGGGTCAGACGGCTGTGAACCGCACGCCAGCGGAAAGGATGCGTGTGCGTCGGCACAGGAGAGCATGGCGCGTCGGCTACGGGTCCCCGAGCCACTCCGCACACCTGCCACTGCGCGCCTTTAGTGGCAGGACAGATACCTAGGCATGCTACGATCTGCGCCGACCTCGACACGCGTTGCAGGGTCACCGAGGAGCCGTCGCAGATCCTTAGGACGGTACGTGCCAGTCTTGGCGTAGTGCTCCTTCATCTTGCGTACCCACTCGGGTTCGGTGATCCGACGGAATCTCTCTTTGGCTTCTTCCCGTGTCATGGCGACCACTCCTGTGTCTGGTGTGCCGCTATTGCTTCGCCCAGCCGCTTGTGGCGTACCCAGCGGAAAGGCCTGTCTGAAGAGATCACCGCTATTTCTATCGGCCCCCCGCAGACCGGGGCTAAATGCGAAAACTTCATCGCTTTAATTGTAGTGTAGATGCTGGCGTAAATCCAGTCGATGGCCTCTCTCAAGGGCAGGTCATACGGCTGCCCCAGAGCGCCTTCCTCCAAGAGGTCAAACAACTCCTCGGACGTCCCCGTCCACTTGCCGCTGTCCAAGATACGGGAGAACATGGGAAGGTCCATCCCCCGGGTGAGCCGGTCGATGAGATTAGGGCACCCCCAGAAGTAAGCGTTGCCCAATGACAGCTCTGTGACATCGCACGCTGTCTTCAACGGGTCAAACAGGACCTCAAATGCTGTGGGACGCCGACTCGTGCCCCACCGCCCACCCAGACAGAAGCCGCCCGAGAGGTTCTGCCGCCAGAGGGCCAGTTCCTCGCCCTCGTCCGGTGTGCTGCCTTCCCCTTTGGCCGCCAACTCCTTCGCGCGGCTAATCTCTTGCTGGAACGCGGCCGTGTAAGCATCCCAGAACATGGACGCCGCCTGCTGGGAAGCCTGCTCAAGCGAGCCCAAACCTTGCCCTGCGGCTTCGTCGGCCATCCGTGCAATGAGGGTCCTGTGGCTTGTGTCCCCAAGTGATCCCAATCCCCACAGCGCAACACCCACGGTTGAACCTCGGGGACCGAACTCAAAGACCTTCTGCGCGAAATTGTACTGGTGTTGGCTGCCTAGCTGACCACCACGTCCCGCCACGAACATGCTCGATGTGCTGTCGGCACCCAGCACAACACCCTCGGCGGAAAGGTAGCAGGCCGCGATGGTCATGGCGTTCCCCTTGGAGCTGGTTCGCCTGCTATTGAACCATGGTGTCTGGCCGTGTCAAGCAATTCCGTGGCGCGATCCATGGCGGGAATCACCGCCCCGACCGCGCCGCGGCAATCGCCCCGCCGACGCCGACGGAGGCGCCGTTGCCGGCGGCGTGAAGGCGTGACTCGAACCGTTCGCGGCACTGGTGCATGAACGCTTCGATTCGGATTATCTCGGTCGATTGCTCCAGACCGTCGTACGCCACCTTCAGGACGGGCATGTTCCAATCCGTCTGGAACTTCGTCAGCAGGGCGTTGACGATCGAGCCCGGCATGCAGTTGAACGGGTGAAGGTTGACGATGCCGTCGCACCCGTCGTGGACGTATTCCATGCACCGTCCCATCGAGAGGATCGGTTCGCCGCGCACGGCCGGGTCGAGGTACATTTCGCCCAGCGCGATGACGTCGTCGGACGGCGGCTCGTTGAAGAAGTGGCGGACGGCGCCGGCGAACTGGCTCAGGACCTTGTGTTTCTCGCGGCTCTGGACGAAGTCGGTGATTTTCTCGATGAGCAGCCGCTTCCAGTCGCCGGCGATCTTCGCATCGGCCTTTCGGCTCCACCCGATGTAATTGACCCATTCCTCGAAGGGCGGCAGGACGGCCTCCCCGCCAAGGCTCTCGATCTTGCGTACCATGAAGTTGTTCGTGAATTGGTTGCTCCGGACGAACACTTCGCCGACGACGCCGATCCTCGGCCGCGGCTGCGACCGGTCGGTCGCGATGGCCTCGAACGTGCCCCGCGCCTTGCGTGCCAGGGCCGGCAGGTCGCCGTGGCTCTCGATGACCTGTTCGCACTTCCTCAGGTACCGCTCATAGAGTTGGTCGCACTCGCCCTGGTTGGCCTCGTAAGGCCGGGTTTCGCGGAGCATCTTTTGTAGCGTATCGACGAACACGATGCCGCTCCAGGCGAGTTTCCTGAAGTCGGTCCCCAGGTTCTTGACGTCGCCCCGGTAATCCTTGTCCTGGTCCAGCAAGATGAGCGGCACGTCCTGGAGGCCGAGTTCGTCAAGAACCATCCGCTGGAACTTGTTGTACTGGCCGAAGCGGCACGGGCCGAACGCCGTCGGCATGAAGAACGCCGACCGGTCCGGGTCGAACCCCGGCGAGTGAATCTGCCGCAGGAAGTCGCCCGTCGTGATGATGCACGGGTAACACTCTTTGCCGGAGGTATACTTGCGGCCCCAGGCGACGGTGTCTTCGTCGGACATGGGCATCTGGCGTGCCTCGACGCCGCCCGCCCGCATGGCCGCCGCCATCGCGTACCCGTGATCGTCCATGTACGGGATGTAGATGGTTCGCTTGCCGTAGGCCTTGCGGCTGTAATCGAGTTTTGCGAGGCGTGCCTTGCGTCCCGCGCGGGCCTCGCGTTGGCGGACGCCCTTGAGGCTGTCGAGGAACGCTTCGCACCGCGTGATGGCGCCGACGTCGGCGGAGTGCTCGTCCACCTCGAGGATCAGGCACGGCTTGCCCGCGAGTTCGGTGGCGATGTACTTCATGATGAACGAGTCGGGGCCGCAACCGAAATTCGTGATGTACACGGGGTACAGCCGGCGGTCGCGGGCGATGATACGGACCCCCGCCAGAATCTCCTGCCCGTACTTCCAGTACATGTGCGGATGCTCGGCGGAGATGTCTTCGTCCTGAAGCGGCAGCATATCCATCGGGATGGCCAGCCGCCCGAGGTCACGCAGTTTCTCCGGGATGTTCATGTTCAGGCCCGGGTCGCACCCGTTGTACGGACGCGACACGATCACCATCGCGATATCCTCCGGGTCCAGCGACGCGAGGACCTCGCGCCCGCGTGCCTGAAGCGCCTTCTCGAATTTTTCCTGCGCGGCAAGGGCCGCGCCGATGGCCGGGCGTGCGCGTCTCCTGCCGACGCCGAGCCCGGCCGCCATGGCCTCCAGGTCCTTCCGCAGCGCCTTCTCGCCGCGCGAAAAATGGATGATCGGCGAGACCATCTTCTCGCCCCAGTCCACGTCCGGCATGGCCGCCCGCACCATGAACGGCACCGATTGGACGTACGGGCACACGTAGGAGTTGACGATGTCGTCGCTTGCCTTCGACATGTCAACGATTGCCGGCAGGAAGATGTAATCGACCCCCTTCTCGACCAGGTCGCGCACGTGGCCGTGGGCCACCTTGATGGGGAAGCACGTCTCGGCGGCGACTTCCTCGATGCCCCGGTTCACCAATTTCCTGACCGTCGGCGACGAGATGACCACCTCGAACCCCATTTCCGTAAACAGCGCCTTCCACAGCGGCATGAGTTGCCAGAAGTGGGTCATCTGCGGCAGGCCGATCGTCTTGCCGTTGGGCTTCTCGGGCGCCTTCTTCGCGTACGCCTCTTCCATGATCCGCTGCCGTTCGACGAAGAGTCGCGGCAGGTGTTTGCCGAGGCTTTGGCGCTGGGATTCGTCGTACTTGCCGCAACGGCTCCCGTAGTAGAGCGTGCGGTCGGCCGCCGCGCCTTCCGGGCCGGGCTCGCCCTTGATGTCGACGACGTGTATTTCGCAGCGGTTCGCACAATCCTTGCACTCGAACGTATCGAACGAGTACTCGACGTCCCTGAGGTCGAAGCCGCGAAACGTCGTTTCCTTACCCGTCTCGGCGTACCAGTCGCGGGAGATCAGGGCCATGCCGATGGCGCCGACCACGTCGTGGTGCGGCGGGACGATGATCGGTTTGCCGGTCACCTTTTCGAACGCCGCCTTCACGCCGCGGTTGTACGCCGTTCCGCCCTGGAAGAAGATGACGTCGGCGACGCGGCGGTTCTCGACGACGCGGTTGAGGTAGTTCTGGACGATCGAGTAGCAGAGGCCCGCGCACAGGTCATCGACCGCCACGCCGCGCTGCTGGTTCCGGTTGATCTCGGTCTCCATGAAGACGGTGCACCGCTCGCCCATGGCGGGTGGTTCGTCGGCCGACAGGGCCAGGCGGTTGTACTCGCCCGACTGCAAATCAACTCCCAGCCGCTCGCTCTGTTCCTCGATGAACGACCCGGTGCCGGCCGCACACACCTTGTTCATCGCAAAATCGACCACCGCGCCGCCGTCCAGGCTGATGAACTTGGAGTCCTGGCCGCCGATCTCGAAGATCGTATCAACGTCCGGGCGGATGAACGCGGCCCCGGTCGCGTGGGCCGTGATCTCGTTCTTCACGATGTCGGCGCCGATGAAGTCGCCCGTCAGGTAGCGGCCGGATCCGGTCGTCGCGCAGCCGCGAACCCTCACGCGGCCCTTCCCGCCGCGCTCCTCCAGCGCCACGCCCACCTTGTAGAGCCCGTCGGTGACGGCGGCGAGCGGCCGGCCGGCGGTCATCAGGTACTCCCGGGCGAGGACGCGGCCGTCCGAGTCGGTCGCGACGACGTTGGTCGAGATGCTGCCGACGTCCACGCCGAGGAACACGTCCAGCGGATCGTCGCCCGGCGGGAACGCATCCGGCTCGATGGTCAGCGGATACCCGTCGTCCTGGAGCGCGGGATGGAGTTCTCCTCCACCCCAGCGGCGAGACGCCAAGTACTCGCGCAACGGTTCGACCGAGGTGATGCGGCCGAGTTCGTCCCGCTCCTTCGACGTCAGCACCGCCCCGATGGCACCCATCGAGGCGTAATGCTCCGGGATGAGCAGTTCGCCTTCCCCGAGTTCCAGCGTTTCGGTGAACGCCCGGACCATGCCGGCGTTGGCCGCCACGCCGCCCTGAAAGGCAATGCGCGGGAGAAACTCCTTGGCTTTGCCGATGACGGCCTTGAAGTTCCTGGCCATCGCAAAGCACAGGCCGGCCACGATGTCGTAGTCGGGCGTGCCTTCCTGCTGGAGGTGGATCATGTCGCTCTTGGCGAAGACCGAGCAGCGGCCGGCGATGCGGGGAATGTGAACGCTCCGCATGGCCATCTCGCCCCACTCCTCTTCGATCGAAACGCCCAGACGCGACGCCTGCTGGTCGAGGAACGAGCCCGTGCCGGCGGCACAGAGCGTGTTCATGGCAAAGTCGCGGATGCGGATGCGGCCGGTCGCCGGGTCCTCTTCCAGGAGGATGAGTTTAGAGTCCTCGCCGCCGATCTCGATGATCGTCCGCACCTCCGGATAGAGCGCCGCCGTCGCCTTCGCCTGCGCGACGACCTCGTTGACGGGCTTGATGCCGTACAGTTCGCCCAGGACGGCGGTGCCGGCGCCCGCCAAGGCTACGCCGTCTATCTCGGACGGCGGCATCTCGCCGAACAGGTCCTCCAGCGCCGCCAGCGCCGTCTCCAACGGCCTGCCGCGCGCCCGGATGTAACGCTCCTTGACGACGTGCAGGTTCTCGTCGAGCAGCACGAGATTCAGACTGACCGAGCCAATGTCAATGCCAAGATACACGAACCCCTCCTTCTTCGTAGCCGTTTAGACTGTAGGGTGGGTGCTTTGCA
>Ga0307427_1000211_pt1 | contig 41710 bp, 45 predicted proteins | sample SalMarWE160190MG_FD_202162 | JGI IMG/M metagenome (GOLD analysis project Ga0307427, IMG submission 202162) | Salt marsh sediment microbial communities from the Plum Island Ecosystem LTER, Massachusetts, United States - WE1603-190 | ecosystem: Environmental > Aquatic > Marine > Intertidal zone >...
CTGTTCCTGTTCACTTTCGGTAGTTTCTTCGGTAGATTCCTCCTGTTCTTTTTCTTCTTCAGTCTCCTCTTCCTCTTCATCTTCTTTCCCTTCCTCTGCTTCTTCGGAAGTACTGGATTTCTCTTCAGCAGTTTCTTCGGTTTCATTAGTATCTTCTTCAATATTTGATTCGGCCTCTTCAACATCTTCCTTTTCTGTTACAGGGGTGGTACTGCAACCACATTGATTGGAAGTTAATGCTACTGAAAAGATACATATTAAGGTCAGTATTGCAAAGATTATAGAAAGTTTATTTTTTTTCATAGTATATTCCTTAAGTAAAATAATAATAGCAGGTTATTTATCTTTATCCTGGGTAATATAATATATTATTTATTTTATAATGTTAAGTTAAATTAGTTACGAATGTTACAATTTAAACGAAAGTTAAGAACTATAAATAGAGGTGATAAAAATGGCTTTTCTATTGTCTGTTAGAATTTGTAAACAAAATAATATATACCCGGGTTATCTTTAATATAATTATTGAAACAAATTTGTTTTATATATGTAGAACAAATAAACATTATAAAAAAAGGGGGTAGAAAATGGTTAGAATCTCTCTTATAATCCTGGGCATCCTGGTAGCAGCAATGGGAATCCTTGCAGTAATTCCCGGTATAGGCATGGGTACAGAGCCATTGTGGCATGCAATCGTCAAGATAATAATAGGTGCTATAGCCGTAATCATTGGAGCTGTTAAAAAAGCTTAACATCTTATAAAGTCTCAAATTTTATATGAATCAGTCATCATTATTGATGGCTGATTCATATTTTAAAGTAATTATTCCTCTCAATATTCTCTTAAGTATTTAATTTTTTTAATTTTAATTATCTTATTATTGATTGACAGCTAAAGATATTATATTTTATTGATAGAGTTAATCTGAAATGAGGTTAACAATAATATCATGAAGGGAGGATAAATTATGCTTTTTATATGTTACCCCCGGTGTAAAACCTGTCAAAAAGCCAGAAAGTGGCTGGATGACCATGGGTTTAATTATGATTTTCGCGATATTAAAAATGAAAATCCAGATATCGGAGAACTTAAATCATGGTATCGGAAAAGCAATCTCCCTCTTAAGCGATTCTGGAATACCAGCGGAATTCAATATAGAAGTATGGGATTGAAAGACAAAATACCGGAAATGACTGATAAGGAACAGCTTGAGATTCTTGCTTCTGATGGAATGCTGGTTAAGCGGCCGATTTTAATTGATGGCAGCACCATACTGTTAGGTTTCAAAGAGACAGAATGGGAAGATAAATTAAGTATATAGGTGCGGCATCTGTAGAGAAAATAAAAATAAATTCATTAACATGACATATTAATCTTTACAGGCAAATTAAAGTATATCATGAATGCTTTTTATATATAGATTGACATCAAATTTGGATTTGCTTCCCTCGTAACTCATATATCTAATTTTCCCAAAAATAGACCTTTCCTTCCAGGCTCTGTCATGAACCCCGCCCATACTCCAGGCTATGCCTGTATAGCCATTGGGGTCTCTGCCATCAAGCTCATACTTGTTGTTGAGATATATTGCGATATCCTGTGCTTCCTCAGGGGACTCGGACCACTCCAGAATCTTTTTAGCCCAGTACATTCTCATGTAGCTATGCATTTTCCCTTTTACAACCACCTCAAGCTGTGCTGCATTCCATAATCTGTCATGAGTTCTGGCTTCTTCAAATTCTTCAACACTATATATGTAATCCCTCCGGTCCAGCCTGTGATTATTTAAAGTTTTCTGTGCCCATTCAGGGAACCCTCCGAATGAATCATAATTTGAATTATAAAAACAATAATTATCAGAAAGCTCTCTTCTTATTATTAGCTCATCAAGAAAGGAATCCTTTTTTTCTTCTGATACAGCGCTATCAATAATTCCAAGAGCTATCCGCTGGGCAGATATATGCCCGAAGTGGATATATGGTGACAGGCAGGAAAGATTATCTTCTGTTGGGTCGTTCCTGTAATCATTATAGGTATTTAATTTATTATCTATAAATCTTTTCAGAACCTTTTTGGCCTCACTCTCACCCGGTATTATTTTGTTTGCTTTAAAATTCTTATTTACGTATCTGGAGTCTTCTGTTATTTTGCTCCAGTTTATTACCGGTTCAGGACCTTTCCATTTGATTTTATTTATTTTTATAATGGAGAATCTGTCCAGGTACTCAGGTAAAAGCCTGCTTATTTTAGGTCTTATAGTGTATGCCCCGTATTCCTGCTTGCCGGAAGCAATCCAGCAGGGGACTATATTGTGTGCATCAACTTCATAAAAAGGTATATTGATTTTCTTTGCCAGGTTCTTCTTCCATTTCCTTTTGATTTTTAACGGGTCGAAATCCGAAACCAGCGTCCCGATATTATATCTTTCAATAAATTCTGGTATCTCTTTTTCTGGCGAACCCTGCAAAATGAAAAAACTGATATTTTTTTCTTTGAGCCGGTTATCGACTTCATTAAGCCCGCGTAACATAAAATTATATTGCTTTTCTGTCGCTTCCAGGAAATCATTTACAAGACAGAAGACCACAACCGGAGGTTGGTTATATTTTATTGCAAGTTCAAGAGTAAACATCAGAGCCCAGTTATCCGATACCCTCTGGTCCCTGCTCATCCAGTATGCTATGGGTCCAGTTTTTCTTACACCTTCTTTTAAAATTCTTATCCTGGTAGGATTTATAGCCATAACCTTTTTATAAGTATTTTATATTGTTATAAAAAATATTATATATCTGATTTGTATTTTCAAAAGATAGAATATGAAAAATTAGATAAAAAGTATATAATCATAAAAATTACTTAATATCTCATTTATGGCTATTAACCTTTTAAAAGGAGGCAAAAATGGCTGAAAGTAAGATAACTTTCCACTATCTTCGTAGATTCAATGGCGTTATGGCCGGTCTCCATTTTTTCCAGGCGATTTTTATGCTGGTAGTGGGGCTGGTAATAACAAATATCAGAAATTTTAAGCTACCGGTAAATTACTACTTCCTTTCTTTTGATACCGAAAAAATGGAGCTGTTTAATGACTCGGAAGTAATAGGTTCAATTCCAATAGGAGTAGTGGTATCAGCGTTCCTGTTTTTATCTGCTATAGCTCACCTGCTTGTAGTGCTCCCGGGAATAAATAACGTATATAATAGGGGGCTGGAAAAAGGAATAAATTATTTCAGGTGGTTTGAGTATGCCCTCAGCTCATCGGTTATGATCGTTCTTATCTCTATGTTATTTGGGGCCAAAGATATCGGCACTATAGTTGCAATTGTGGGGCTTAATGCAACGATGAATCTTTTGGGTCTTATGATGGAATTACATAACCAGACTACAGAAAAAACAAACTGGACAGCTTTTATCATTGGAAGCTTTGCAGGAGTTGTCCCCTGGGTGGTAATTCTGCTATACTTCCTGGGGTCAGCTGTAAAGAATCCCGGAGTTCTGGAACGGATTCCATGGTTTGTATATGCCATATTCGGAACTTACTTTGTTCTGTTTAATACTTTCCCCATTAATATGGTCCTTCAGTATAAAAAAGTAGGAAGATGGCGTGATTACCTTTATGGGGAGAGGGGTTACATAATCCTCAGCCTTGTAGCAAAATCGCTTCTGGCATGGCTGGTGTTTGCAGGGACCATGCAGCCTGCATAAGATATTAATATTTTATGAATTACATAGATATAATAATAAATTCGGTATTCTGGTTGTTTGGTTTTTTCGTACTATGGAAAATTCCGGGGTGTAGTAATAATAATCTGGGAAACAAAATCAGTGATATTTCCATTTCAGTTATAATACCGGCAAGAAATGAAGAAAAAAATCTTGATAACTTGTTTAATTCGCTGAGTAGCCAGACTGTAAAAGTCAAAGAAGTAATTCTGGTAGACGACGGCTCCACCGATGGAACCGTTGAAATAGGGAAAAAGAATAATGCAAAGGTAGTAAGTCTAAATAGCTTACCTGAGGGCTGGCTGGGGAAATCTTGGGCATGCTACAATGGAGCCGAAGCTTCTACAGGGGATTACCTTCTCTTTCTTGATGCGGATACAGGGCTTAAGGATAATGGAATTGAAAATATAATTGCCTGCCAAAAAAAATATTCAGGAGTCATATCGTTTCAACCCTATCACAGGATAAAAAAGATATATGAAAATCTGTCGCTTTTTTTCAATATAATTCTTCTTACCGGGATGGGCGTATTTACTCCTTTTCAGAATAGGATAAAACCCATTGGCGCCTTTGGCCCCTGCCTTTTATGCAGCAGGAAAGATTACTATAAAATAGATGGGCATAGAAGTATAAAAGGCAAGGTTATGGAAGATATAGAAATAGGTAAAAAATTCATAAAAGCAAAAATTCCCTTACGTTGTATGGGAGGAAAGGGAACTATTGATTTCAGGATGTATCCGGGTGGTTTTATGGAAATGGTCAGGGGCTGGGGAAAAGGGTTCGGCAGTGGTGCCAGGGCAACATCCATCCCCGTACTTTTAGTGGTAATCGCCTGGATTGTGGGAGCAATATCTCCACTGGAACTTTTTGTAAAAGGGCTAATGCCATTTACGGCAAATATTTTTATTACAGGATTAGCTTTTTATCTTGCATTTGCAGCGCAGATATACTGGATGTCTTACAGAATCGGCAATTTCAGCATATGGGCTTCGATATTATACCCGCTGCCGCTGGCTTTTTTCATGATAGTATTTTTTTATTCTCTTATCCTGACTATATTTAGAAGAAGAGTTACCTGGAAGGATAGAGATGTAAAAACCTGAAAAAGGAGGGAAAGATTCCTGTATTACAACTTTCACATTTCTGGATAATAACACTGGATATAGTGGGGTGGCTAATTATCCATCTTGGTATTTCCTACCTCTGTTTTAAGATACCTATATCATTCTTTGAAAAGAAGTGGCGGTGGTTTGAGCCAAGGGACTGGGAATACAGGGGAAGGATATATAAGGATATATTTAAAGTAAAAAAATGGAGGAGCATCGTGCCTGATGGGGGAGGGATTTTTAAGGGTGGTTTTCCAAAAAAGAATCTTAAAAGTAATGACACTGAATATCTTAAGACTTTCTTATATGAAACCAAAAGAGCCGAACTTACCCACTGGCTTACGATTCTACCGTCTCCAGTTTTTTTCCTCTGGAATATATGGTGGGCTGGAATAATAATGATTGTCTATGCGCTTATTGTTAACATACCCTGCATAATGCTTCAGAGATATAACAGGGCAAGGCTATCTATTTTTATTTCATAAAATATCTGCTATTGAAATTTTAACAATCAGGTAGATTCGAAATTTAGCAAACCGATGCAGCTTCTTATGGAGATAATCTATGTTTACAGGTGCATAAAAGGTTGGAAGATTAGATCTGGGTTCCTTTACTTGAAAGGATAATTTTTTCTTTTGTAAGAAGCGGGATGAAACATAGGGTGATTATCCAGAATATCACGATCCCTGTAAGGTACCATAAAGAGAAAGACCAGGAAGCAAGGTTTATTTTTCCCGTTAACAGTCCCAGTGGAATTCCCATCATCAGGCCGAAGCCTATTACAAAGGAGGGTGCTATTGCATTATCGGGGTTACCTGCCAGCGAAAAAAGAACGATTAAAAAAGTCAATCCAAAAAATAGCAGGGGATTTAAAACAAGTCCTGTAAAAAGTGCAGGAATGGGCAATATAAATTCCCCTGTAGCCGGCAATATCGCAATAAAATTAATCGCGAGCAGGACGATGGAAGTAGAGACAGTGGAAAAAACGAGACCCGGAAGAAAAATATTAAGACTTTTACCTGTAAGTATCTCTCCTGCTTTAAGTGGAGTAGCGAGCAATGAATTTATGACTCCGCTTACTTTTTCTTTAACCAGGGGAAGACTGCCAAAGGACCAGATAAATGTAATTAAAATAAAGACCGGGAGGAAGTAAGCTATTAAACTTATTATTATTTCAAGCATAGGAATGGCTGACGGATTGGTTATCCATTCCTTTTGTTTTAAAATAATGCCTATGGTTAGGGCGGCAGCAATGGTTATAACGGCAAATACTATGATTACTATAAGGAAAGCATTGGTTTTCCTTAACTCTATAAAATCTCTCTTTAAAATCAGATTTATTCTTCTCAATTTAGAAACTCCTAACCTGACAGTATTATTCTTTCCTTTTTAAGGCGGCCCATAAGAAATATGGAAATAATAAAAATTGCGGCAGCTAATCCAAAATTGGCTGCAGCAAAGGTCCAGGAAGTGATTTCCAGAACATGTTGATTTGAAAGATTAATCATAATATTTGCATAAACCGGAAGAAAAATCTGGACGATTAAATTGGCACTTGCAGCCCTGCTGGTTAGTCCAACAAGATGGGCAAGAAAGCTGAGAGCCAGAAAAACGAGTGGGACAATTAGAAAACTGCTTACAGCCGCCCAGGGATTTAATATAAAGCCAATTTCAGGAATAAAATAAATATAGTTTATTGCAATCATAACCAGCACAGCAAAAAGTTCTCCAACGACAAGTCCGGGTATAAAAATAGCTATACTTCTGGCTATCCAGATGCTTTCTGCTTTAAGCGGTGTGGCAAGTAGTGATTCTATGTTACCTTTTGCTTTTTCCCTGATTATAGAATTGAATGCAAATGCGTTTAAGTATACACCTACTCCAAGAGCGCATGCGGTAAATATAATAATGCCTGAAAATAGCTCAATATAAGATATGTCAGGTGCCCCCACTTTCATTGCAGGCAAAATGGAAACTATAATGAAAATTGCTGTAATACCTGTAACGCTTAAAATTGTAACAATGATATATATAATTAGTGGGATCTTAAGGTGGATATTATTTTTAATGCTTGTCTTTATTATTAAACCCGTGTCTCTCAAATATTTATCTCTCATGATGGCTCTGCCTTTTTTAAAATTTCGGAGTATATTTCTTCAAGTGATGCCTCTTTCTTTACAGCCCCTTCAATTTTTACCCCACGGTTGCCAAGAAAGCTTATTATATCTGATATGCCGGTACCTTCTCCGGGTGAGAAAATAAGGGTTTCAGCGTTTTTTTCCTGCAGCCCCAGCGCGGGGGTTCCTTTTATTTCTATCTCGAGTGATTCTGTGATGGGTTGTCCGGTATTAATTTCAACTATGCCCTTTCCCATTCCGCTGCGAAGGATTTTAAGTTCACCATATAGCTTTATTTTACCTCTATCTATCAATGCTATTCTGTTACAGATACGCTGTACTTCATCAAGGTTATGGGAGCTTAGAAAAATAGTTTTGTTTTCCTTATGGGATATATCAATCATTATCTGTCTTATTTCTATCTGACCTGAAGGGTCAACTCCTGCAGTGGGCTCGTCAAGGATTAGAACTTCAGGGTCATGGACCATTGATCTTGCCAGAGCCAGTCGCTGCCTCATTCCTCTTGAGAAGGTTTTTACCATATCACCGGCCCTGTCATCGAGATTTACTGTTTTAAGAAGCGCTTTTATCCTTTCTTTAGCTTCTGGCACGCTGTAAATCATGGTATAGAATAAAAGGTTATCCTCTGCTGTCATATTGTCGTAGAGACCATCAGCATCAAGCACGAATCCTATTTTCCTTCTTGTTTCGCTTAAATTGATATTTTTACCAAGAACCTCTACATTGCCGGAGTCAGCCTGAAAAAGGCCTAAAAGTATTCTTATAGTAGTTGTTTTTCCTGCACCGTTGGGACCGAGGTAACCGAAGATGTCGCTTTTTTCTACTGAGAAACTTATATCTTTCAGAATTTCCCGGCCATCAAGTGCTTTGGTTACATTTTTTATATTTATTACAGATTGCATTTTAGTGTCCTTATTTTTTATTGATTAAATATTAGTTTTATTATTATTTTTTCTCTGAATGTTTTTTATTTTCTTTATTTTTTATTATCGGCTTTATTTCACTAAATAGGTCCACAGTGCCCTGAATTGTATTCTGTATAATATCGAAAGTGGCTATTCCAAGTCCTCTTTCCATATCTCCAAAGACAAGCAGCTTATCACCGGTATTAATATTAAAATCTTTTCTGGCAGCCACAGGTATTACTATCTGTCCACGTTCACTTACAGTTATCGAACCATAAAATTTTTTACCTTCAGGTGCTTCCATTTGAAATTCCTTTTTTTTAATTTTATTATACAAGATAAATCTTATTTACAAGTCAAATCTTACCAGTAATATCCGAAAATGTAAATATTATTTAAAGTATTGTAAATATATATAAATGACACAATTAGGATCTAAGAGGGGGGTAACAAAAAGTTGTGTAATTATTTACACATTGATTGTATCCAATAATATTATGTATTATAATAAAGAAAAATAATTAATTAGAAAATAAATTTTAAAAAAATGGTAAGAATAAATATATCCATCCCCGATAAAGATTTAAATAAAGTTGATATGTACAAAAAGATAACCAATTCAACACGCTCGGGTCTGATAAGGAAGGCTATTGAAAGATACTTTAAAGAGCTGGAAATGGAGATTCTCGAAGAAAGAAAAAATAAAGCAATTAAAGATATTTTAAAAATAAGAGATAAAATTGGAAAGGAGCTAAAAGGCTGGGATTCTACAGGAGAGATTAGAAAATTGAGGGACAGTAGATGGAAGGACCTGCAGGATTAAAATGGATTATAGAGAAGTAGAGGAACGATTAAGTAGTGATATCTTTTTAGTTTCTGAAAAATCATTAAAAACTCACAGCAAGGGCAAAGTGCTGATACTGGATACCTCGGTTATAGTAAAATGGTTCTTTAAAGATGAGGAGAGGAATAAGGGGAAAGCAGATATTATTTTAAATAAGTACATGGATAATGAGATTGTACTAATAATACCGGAATTGTCCGTATTTGAACTGGCAAATGTTTTAAAAAATAAAATAAAAAAATACAGGGTTGAGCAGAAGGATATAATTGATAGATTGTATAAAATGGGTATTATTTTTTATATAGATAAAGAGATATTGAAAAATGCAGTAAATATAGCAATTGATATCAACGAAAGCGTCTATGACTGTATTTTCCTGGCAACCGCAGAATATTTTAATGGTATTTTTGTAACAGATGATAATAGATTACTTTCAAGTTATAAAAATTATAAGAAAAAGAAAATCCAGATTTTTAACCTTAAAAATTACCCTTGCTAAAAAAATATCCTGGCATCTCCTGGGAATATTAAGTATAAATTTCCTGCTGGAAATAGTATAATTTTTTTAATCAGTAAATTTGAGAGTATTTATAAAATTTAATAAAAGTAAACAGGATATTATTTACCAAAAAAAGGATTTGGATTGGAAAAAAAGAATATTATAATTTTAATAGCTGTGGCGATTATTCTCAGCTTTTCTTTTAGTTCATGTTCTCTACTTTTACCGGTTGGGGAGCAGGGAGACACGGCTGAGACCGAGGAAAGCCAGCAGGAAATTGCAGAAGACGATGAGATAAATGGAGATGAAAGTGGAAAGGATTCAGAAACTTCCTCAGTTGAAGATGACGAGCAGACGGTAGAAGAAGAAATTCCGGAGGACATAGAGGAAGAGGAAATAAAGAATATAATAGTAGAGAACCCAAAGCCAGATCAGGTTATATCCAGCCCGCTTGTAATAACCGGAGAGGCAAGAGGGACCTGGTTCTTTGAGGCATGCTTTCCTGTAAGGCTTCTTGATGGGAATGGAAAAGAAATCACCGTTTATTATGCCCAGGCTCTTGATGAGTGGATGACTGAAGATTTTGTTCCGTTTCAGTCGGAAATTGAGTTTGAAAAACCCGGGACTGATACAGGATCTCTTATTCTGGAAAAGAGTAACCCTTCGGGTCTTCCGGAAAATAAAGATGAAATTATAATACCGGTTCGTTTTGAGTGATAGGAAAATAAACCGCCCGTCTAAATTAAGAAGGGTGGCACCAGAAAATCAGCAGCAGGTGATTTTCCGAAAAAATCCGGAAAAAAAATGGCCTCTAAAAACAAAAAAATCTTAATTATAATTTTGATATCCGCAGTAATAATATTTGGGATTTTAGCCTGGTTCATAGCCCGTCAACCCGGCGATGTAAATGATGAAAATTATAGCCTCGAGCGGCAGCAGATGGTAAAAGAGGATATAGTCTCAAGAGGAATTGATAACAATGAAGTTATCGATGCTATGGAGACAGTGCCGAGGCACAATTTTGTAAAACGTGAGCAGATGTTTTCGGCTTATGAGGACAGGCCTCTACCGATAGGTGAGGGGCAGACAATTTCCCAGCCCTATATTGTTGCTCTTATGACTGAAGAGCTTGAACTCCAGTCCGGCCATAAGGTGCTGGAGATAGGGACAGGCTCGGGTTATCAGGCTGCAATACTTGCTGAAATAACGGATGAGGTTTACACGGTTGAAATTATAACCTCGCTCTATGAGATTGCCAGAGAACGGCTGGAGCAGATGTATCCCAAAATAAAAGTATCAAACCATAACGGGTATTACGGCTGGGAGGAGTATGCGCCCTATGACAGAATAATAGTTACTGCTGCCCCTGACCACATACCGAGGCCCCTAATAGACCAGCTTGTTGATGGCGGAATTATGGTGATCCCGGTAGGTCCTCCGGGCTGGAACCAGATTCTATGGAAAGTAACTAAAGAAGGCGATGATGTGCGCACAGAAAGAATCTGTGATGTTATATTTGTACCGCTTGTAAATGAATAAATGCCCGGTTAAAGTACTAAAATAATTTTTTGTATGAAAAGACTGCCGTGATATAAAAAAGCAGGGAAAGCCCAAGCACTGCAAGAAATCCTGCATGTATGGAAATAATAACTGCTGCAATGGAGCTTACAACAGAAGAACATCCGTTTATTGCCCAGAGCCAGGGTACTATCTGGCTCTTTTTTTCTTTTGCCTTCGCAATTCCAGCTGGAAAGGGTATTCCCATAAGGAACCCTGCCGGTGCGATAATGGCAATTGTTATGGCAAACCTTTGCCAAAGAGGCCTTGCCAGAAGGATATTGCTGTAGAATCTAAAAGCAACCATAAAAAATGTTATATATATTACCAGAGACAGAACTACCCATGTAAGATTTGTTTTACGGAAGCCTGTATAGATACTCCCAAATCCTGCAAAAAGCATGAGTCCGAACAGCACTATTGCCACGGAATATGAGGGCTTTCCCAGCATGAGTATAAATTTTTGCATGAGGGGTAATTCTATAAAAAAGTAGCCCATCCCAAGGCAGATAAAGTATATGAGGTAACCGTAGTCCTTCTTTATGTTTATAGAGCCGCCTGCAGTTTTTACCGGAAGTATGATAAGAAGTACAGAAAGAAGCACCGAAATTAAAAGCGCCGCAACAAGGATAAGGTAACCGCCGCCCCCAAAGGGCTGTGTGGATTTCCCAAAGTACTTAATTATATCCGGAATCTGGTTTGTTTTAAAAAAGTTAAAGAAATATGGCCTGTTGTCGGTGGCAGGTGTGATATTGAAGTAATAATCCCTGTAGAGCTCTTCTCTTACAGAATCATCTTCTTCTATTATAAGTTTAAAAAACTTGTAAAAATAAGGCTCTTCCAGTATGTTGTGCATGTTGGCATCGCTTTCTTTCATGCCGCTGTAATATACCGGGTCATAATTTAAAGCTTCCACATGTTCTTTAAGCAGTTCTATTTCTACGGGTGCAAAAACTGAATTTTTATAGAGTGTGGTAACCGTTGACCACGAGCGGTAGGAAAATATACTGGACGATATATCTCTCTGCAGCGCTTCAACCAGCGTGGCGATTATTTTTAAGTTTTCGCTGGGGGGTACCTGTGCCCATCGGGTAATGGCAAGTATTCCGTCATGGGATAAAAGCTCAGTAATGGCAGATATACTCTCGGTGCTGTATATGTAGTTTTCATTTAAGCTGTAGGCGCCGGATGATACAGGGTGAAAGCTATCTGAAAGACTGAGTACAATAAGGTCAAACTTTTTATCGGTGGTAAGCGAGAAGTTTCGGATGAAGCTTTTTTCAACGGAGACGGCGGGGTTGTTGTATATAGACCCACTGTATTCGGAAAAGCTGACCTCAAGAAGTCCGGTAACAAGTTCACTGTTCTGTATAATATATATATCGGAATTCCCGTGGTAGAGAGAGCATAAAACATCCAGACCGCCGCCAGGTTCTGTTATAAGAATATTTTCATATTTTGCATCTTTCATATAAACCGACTGGGGGATATATTCCAGGAATTTGAGAGTGCTGTCTTTTTCAATAGAGGTATCTTCTACCCGGGTTACCGGTGTAAGGTTATCGCCATCAATTGTAAGCCCAAGCTGCTCCGGCGGCGTTCCGGTATGGACAAGACTGAGACCCGGAGCTGATTTTATATTACCGCTTTCCACAACATCTACTCTAGTGGCAGAATCTTCAGCAGTATATAAAAGGTGGGAATCGGGATAACGCATAACAGTCTGGAGGCTTTTGTAGGGAGACATTCTTACTCCCCAGAGCCCCGGGACAAAGAAAAGGAGAAAGCCTGTTAGCAATATAAATATTAATGCTGACAACAAAAAGCTTTTTAAGTATTTTCTATCAAGAAGTATGAATATAGTAATAATTCCGAGGGCGGAAGAAAGTAAAATAATCCCGCTCTGCTGGACTGACGGAACTAAAATTAAAAATGCCACTGCTCCCAGGCTTGAACCGATAAGATTGAAAAAGTATGTTACCTGAGGTTTTTGTTTTCCGTGAAAGACGAAAGCTATGAAACTGCCGCCAAAGAAAAATGGAAGTATCAAAAAAAGATAATATATAAAAAGGTAAAAGAGCTGTACCGATTCCCAGGCAATTTTAAAAGAATCAAAGGGAATGATGTTTACTGCAAGGTAGCTTATCACAACCGATACGGAAAAACCCAGGGAGAAAATAAGGTAGAGAAGTCTTTCGGATTTTATCCTTCTTATAAAAAAGGGAAGAAAACTTCCGCTAATTCCAAAGCCCAGTAGTGCTACGCTTACAATAAGGAACGCGAAATGGTAAAAATCGGATACGGATAATATTCTTAGCAGGCTCACCTGGTAGATAAATAATGAAAATGATATCAAAAATAACGAAATATTAATTTTTATTTTCATTATATTCTGCTATTTAAATATGATTGTTATCTTACGGTTACCCTTTAGTCTTTTATAAAATATTTCAGGGCATTGGTTTTAATTTAAGATATTGTATCTATTTTATATAAAAAGGATTAAAAAAGCTAAAACATCAGTATAATTCAAGCAGGCTAATCTATCTTTATGATTTTTTTATTTTGAAAACATATATTGCCCAGCCAAAAGTATCTCTGCCGTATAACAGGTACTCCTTTTTTGCTTTTTCTATTTTTTTTAGAAGTTCAGGATTATCCGGGTCTTCAGGATTTGAGTTTATATAATTATATGCTGACATCCACTGGAGAGTTTCATAATGGTCCCATTCATCATTATTGCTTACCAGAGTGTATATGCAGGTAAGTCCTTCTTTTTCTGCAATGTCTATATTCCCGTAATGGGAATTATATTCTTCTTTTTTTATCCCGAGTATCTTAAGATATTCATCGCCAGGCTCTTTTATCCAGAAAGGTTCTCCAATAATTATAGTCCCATCCTGTTCAGTCATAATTTTTAGTGACTTTATTGTTTGTATAAAACCGCGATAGGTAAAGCTTGCGCCCAGGCATACTGTTAAATCAAATAATTCATTTTTATCGGGTTTATATTTTGAGCCATCCATTTCCAGAAATTTTAGATCTGAGCCGGGGATTCTTTTATATTTGTTCTCTTCGCATTCTTTTATAAAATAAGGTGAGATGTCTACTCCAGTTCCACTAATATTAAATAATTCATAAAGTCTTATCAGAAACTCCCCTTTGCCACAGCCGATATCCAGAACTCTGGAGCCCTCTTTTATATCCAGCAGGGAAAGTAATCTATCAAGTTTAACTTTGCTAATGGGGTTAAGGATTACGTGTTTTTTATGGGTAATAGCATAATATTTCCAGATATCCAATTTTACCTCCTTTTATTTTTAAACTGGTATACGGGTTCTTAAGCTTTGATTTAAATAGAATTGTTATGTTACATTTCTTCAATGGAAATATCTTTTATACTGAAAGTGCCCTTATTGCTATATATTCTAATCATAATGAAATTCTCATTTTCCTGAGCACGGAAAGTTTCTTCATATGATACCCATTCTTTATTTATGTTTTGAGTTTCTGATTCAGGTGGATTCCCGTTTTCTCCTGCAAGAGTAAAATAACGGGATTCTTTTAACGAGTCTTCCCAGAATGAGTATAGCAGGAGAGGATCAGCGCTGTCATTTCTTAATGTAATAATTAATTTGTAAGATTTATCAGCTTTTATTGGTATTCTATTACTGGAAACAGAAAATTTATTCTCAACATCAATTAATAAATAATTCTTACCATCACGGTTGTCTTTAAACGTTTCAAATTCATATATGTAGTCTTTGTTTTGTAGAACATTGAATTCAATATCAAGGTCATTCTTAACGAAGAGAGAGTTAATCTCTTCACATGAAATATAATTTTCACAACCTGAAAATGAGAAAATGACTGATATCATTAATGGTATCAGTATGCACAGTAATAATATATCAAATAATCGCTTTTTCATTTTTTTACTAAGATGTTTTTAGTTCCTTTTGAGCCGCAGCTAATTTTTTTTGCCTCTTTTTTAAAAGCAGTGACCCGATATAAGAACCTGCAAAAGCAAAAACAATCAGAGTTAGCCATCCATATAATAGTTCGACAAACCCTCCCTGGCCGGTAAGATTTCCAATAATAACAGCCCAGACAACAATATTGATTAAAAATCCAGCAAACCAGATACTCTTTGGATAAAATTTTCCTATGAAAAGACATATTATAAAGTTATAGATAGCTACACCTACAAACATCAAAATAATGGCTATTTTATCACCGAGCAATTCCATCAATCCCTCTCCAATTAAAAATGACAGGAAGAATCCGGCTATTCCGCAGGCAAGAGAAATTAAAATTGATGCAATTAATCTTTTTTTATCTTTCATTTGCATATTTCCTCCTTTGATATTTTCAATATGCTCATTAAGGATACTGGAAGGAAGTTCTTTTATGATCATTAACTATACTTTGAAAATATTATTATCCTTTAGCATATCTACAAAAGTTTGCTCCATGGGTTTTTTATATTCCCCCAGGTATGACTCTGGATAAAGATTTAGCAGTAATCTGTAAGCTACAATTGATTTATTATTTATTTTATTCATATAAATATTTTATAATTTTGGTAACTCCATGCCTGTGAAGAGATTTCTTCTTTTTGAAAGTTCTATAGCGTTACTGTACCGTTCAAGCTCCATGGATAGTTGTTTTCTGCCAGATTCAGTCAGCCTGTAGTACTTTCGTCTTTCACTACCAGGCTTATTATCAGTTTTCTCATATGCTTCTTCTATCAATTTATCAGCAAGCATCCGCTTGATGTTCCCGTATAATGTTCCAGGTCCCATTTTTATTTTCCCATCGGAATCATATTCTGCCTGTTTCATAATTCCGTAACCGTGCCTTTCTCTATCACACAGTGCAAGAAGTATATAAAAAACAGATGGGGTAAGTGTTTCTCTGTATTGTTTTTGTATCATATAATTTTATATATATATATCAATAATGGATATATTTTTATGTTTATTTTATATCACAAACGGATATACTGTCAATATCATATTCTTAAAAAAATATTATTTTAAGTTTTGATTAGTTTAATCACAAATTTTTTTATTTATATACAAATAAATAGAAATATTTGAGGAGGCAGATATAGTTTATAAAGAATTGCTCCCCTAAAAGTTATTTTTAATATTATTCTAATTTAATAATTGTTATTGCATTATAATGATTATTACTTTATAATAGTTATAATTTATATAATAAGATTCGTAATAGAACCAGAAAATGAAAAATATAGCCGAGAAACTCAAAGGGAAAAATATAAAGCCTTCTTATCAGAGAATAAGAATATATGAGTGCCTTACCAGAGAAAGGAGTCATCCTACTGTTGAACAAATATTTAATTGTCTGGTGAAAGAAATGCCTACGCTCTCAAAGGCTACTGTCTATAATACGATGGAAATATTCAGGGAAGCAGGGCTGGTAAGGGTTGTAACAATTGACGATAATGAGGTGAGGTATGACAGTGAAGTTTCTATACACGGACACTTCAAATGCGAATTGTGCGGAAAAATATATGACTTTCCTGTAGATATAAGTACACTATCTTCTGATGCTTTAAAAGATTTCAAAATAACAGGGAGAGATGTATATTTCAGGGGCATTTGCCCGGAATGTCTCAATAAAAAAAATAGCGAAAAGGAGAATAAATAATGGAAGAATTAGAAGAAAAAAAAGAATATAAGATGCCGTTGATAGGGGACCCTGCTCCATCATTTAAGGCTGTGACTACCCAGGGCGAGATTAATTTCCCGGAGGACTATAAAGGAAAATGGGTAATTCTGTTCAGCCACCCGGCAGACTTTACACCGGTTTGCACCACTGAATTTATTACCTTTGCTTCCATGATTGATGAGTTTAGAAAACTAAATACAGAACTTATAGGTCTTTCGGTAGACTCTCTTTATGCACATATTGCCTGGCTAAGGACCATCCGGGAGAAGATTGAGTGGAAGGGACATAAAAATGTAGAGGTAACCTTTCCTCTAATTGAAGACATTAAAATGGAAGTGGCCAATAAATTTGGAATGATTCATCCAAACCAGTCTACCAGCCAGGCGGTTAGAGCAGTATTCATTATTGACCCAAAAGCAGTAATCAGGGCAATTCTATACTATCCTTCTTCTACCGGCAGGAATTTTGACGAAATAAAGAGGATAATAATAGCTCTTCAGAAGGCGGATAAGGATAAGGTTGCGACACCTGCTGACTGGAGGCCGGGTGATGATTGCATAATTCCTCCACCTGGGTCATGCGGGACAGCAAAAGAAAGAATGGAAGTAGAAGAAGAAGACAAGTATTGTCTTGACTGGTTCATGTGCTTTAAAAAAGAGAAAAAGTAGCGGTTCTGGTTTTCTTAAAAGAACCATGGTAGTTGTAAGGTAAACCTTTCATTCCCATTGAGCTTCTATCGGGCAATATCTGTGATTTGCATTACCTGTGCTGTAAAGAAAATTTTAAGGTCTGTGCCCTGGTATTATCCGATGAAGGTCTTAACAAAGGAGGAGTAATTAAGAAATATGAAGGTATATATAATTATAATAGCAATAGTTATTATTATAACTGCGATAGTATTGGGTTTTGTATTTTTTAATAGGAATAACAATTCTAAAAAAGAAAATGAAGGGAAATCTATAATGATTATTCCGGATTATAAAAACAGCAGGTATAAGGAAATATACCTGGCAGGAGGATGCTTCTGGGGGCTTCAGGCTTATATTGATAGGATAATTGGAATCGAGTACACCAGTGTTGGGTATGCAAATGGTAATGGTGATAGCACAGATTATAGTTCTGTGAAAGAGACGGGACATGCAGAAACTGTATATGTGGTTTATGACCCTGAAAAAATATCCCTTGCCCGGCTACTGAGTTATTATTATGATGTCATAGACCCTACATCCTTAAATAGGCAGGGAAATGACATGGGCGGTCAATACCGTTCAGGCATATATTATGTGGATGAGGAGGATAAAGAGGTAATTGATTCGGTGACGTCAGATGAACAGGCGAAATATATCGAAAAGATTGTAACGGAGATAGAGCCTCTTAAAAATTATGTTTTAGCAGAGGATTACCATCAGAACTATCTTGAAAAAAATGCCGGTGGTTACTCTCATATAGATTTAAGCAAAATACAGGAAGTAAAACCGTCAGTCAACCTGGAAGATTACCCGAAGCCAGCAGATGAAGAAATAAAGGGAAAATTGACCGGTCTTCAGTTCAGTATTACCCAGGAAAGCTATACGGAAAGACCTTTTGAAAATGAATACTGGGATAACAAAGAAGCCGGTCTTTATGTTGATATAGTAACGGGAGAGCCCTTATTTTTATCTTCGGATAAATACAATTCCGGTACGGGCTGGCCATCATTTACGCGGCCCATACAGTGGAGTGTTGTGACCTATTTCACAGATAAATCTGCAGGTATGGAAAGAATAGAAGTAAGAAGCAGAAGCGGAGACAGCCATCTAGGGCACCTTTTTTATGATGGACCTGCCGAAGAGGGGGGATTGCGTTATTGCATCAATAGTGGAGCGCTGGATTTCATAAAACTGGATGAGCTGGAAGAACGCGGATACGGAAAGTTTAAAGTTTTATTTGAATAAGAGTTTTATTCTACCAGGCTTTTTTTAACTGATATTTTTTATGTCAAATCTATCCTATAGCTTCGCTTCCTTCTTCGCCTGTTCGTATTCTGATACACCTCGGTAGGTCAAGAACGAATATCTTACCGTCACCAATTTTACCCGTGAACGCACCTTTTTTTATGGCTTCTATGGTAGGTTCGACAAAGTCGTCGTTTACAGCTATTTCTAATCTTATTTTTTTCAGCAGGTTTATTTCATATATAACTCCACGGTATGTCTCGGTGTAGCCCTTTTGCTGGCCGCATCCGAGGACATTGGTTACTGTCATTTTAAAAACTTCTGCTTCAAATAATGATTTTTTTACATCTGGCAGCTTATGAGGTTGTATCAAAGCTATTATAAGTTTCATAATATAAGTCCCTTCTTTTGATTGTTGTGATTATGTTATTACTCATTTAAAAAAATCTGAAAGCCCGCATATGCTTCCATACCGTGTTCTTCAATATCAAGACCCTTTATTTCAGTATCACTTTTTACCCTGATTCCAATAGTTTTTTTGAGGATAAAGAAGAATATCAAAAATACAGGGAATACGAATGAGAAAGCAGCTGCTGCTCCGGTTAGCTGTACCAGAAGGGGTTTCCAGCCTCCGCCAAAGAACAGACCGCTTACATTGTTGAACCCAGCCGCAGCTGAATACTTTGCCTGGGCAAATAATCCAACTGCTATCGTACCGAATGTACCGCAGACACCGTGAACGGATATTGCACCGACGGGGTCATCTATTTTTAGTTTTTTATCAAAGAAATCAATGGATATACTTACTAATACGCCAGCAATTATGCCAATGATTATTGCGCTATAAGGAGAAACAAGTGCGCAGCCAGCGGTGATTGCCACAAGACCCGCCAGTGAGCCATTTAAGATCATGGATGCATCAGGTTTTTTGAATCTTGCCCAGACATAGAACATTGCTGAAATCGAGCCCGCTGCAGAAGCAAGAGTTGTGTTTACGACAATCATCGGTATGGATTTATTTAGAGCAGAAAGTGTACTTCCTGCATTAAATCCGAACCATCCAAACCATAATATAAAGACACCGAGAGTTGCGAAACCGATATTGTGTCCCGGTATAGCGTTTGATGTGCCATCAGGATTGTATTTTCCCAGCCTGGGTCCGAGCATTATTACTGCGGTAAGTGCTGTCCAGCCACCGACCGAATGAACAACAGTCGAGCCTGCAAAATCAATGAACCCCAGCTTATAAAGCCACCCCCCGCCCCATATCCAGTGACCTACTATTGGATATACCAACCCTGCCATGAAGGTGCTGTAAATCAAAAAACTCGCAAACTTCGTTCTTTCAGCCATTGCACCTGATACTATTGTTCCGGCAGTTCCGGCAAAAACAAGCTGAAAGAAAAAGTACGTAAAATGATCCAGTCTGGATAGGTCGTTAAAAAAAGAAACGAAACTACTTGTCCCTATAAAACCACCCAGGTCATTACCAAACATCAATCCATAGCCGAGAATGAAATAAAGCAGGCATGAGATGCTAAACACTATAAAATTTTTCATGAGTATGTTAACTGTATTTTTTGCCCTGGTAAAACCAGATTCGACGAGTGCGAAACCCGGATTCATGAAAAATACTAAAAAGGCGGAAACGAGAATCCATATTGTGTCCAGTTCTGTCAGAGTATTCATATCGCATTGCTCCTCCTGTCCTGATGATAATGGCTGTATTTTACAATATGAACTTTTCAGGCAGGTTACATCTCTGTTAAGAGTATGTTAAATATTTAGGCGGGGTTTAAGTTACCGGGATTGGCTTGAGTAAAATTATTTAATTCTGCTTAGATGTTGCCTGAGATTTTTCAACCCGGCAGGACAATCCTACGCAGAAGGCCAGCTTTCATAAATGCTTTGTTAGCATGTCAGGTGCAGAGCGCAAACAGCATTTTTCTCATGGTAAATTTTGTTGTATTCTTCTACTGCGTCGGCAGTTTTTTTTACTATAAAGTCTATACCAGAATCCTTCAGTTTATTTTTTAATTTTTCATCAACTTTCATAAGTCCGTATGCACCTGTGCCTATTATTAATAATTCAGGTTTATATTCCAGCACTTCTTTAATGTCGTGTTCTGTTAAGAAATGGCCTTCTTTTCTTCTCCAGTTTTGAGTTATTTTATCAGGGTAAATAATAAGGTCTCTGATGTATCTTTTTCCTTCGATTGTTATACTGCCAAAGCTATATGATTCTATCATGATATATGGTACTCCAGTGCCATAAGAATAAGATATGTATAGTTTACCATTTTTTGTAGATTTCCTGCACTACCCGTACGAACTTTTTAAAAACCCTGTCTTTCCTGAGATTTATCGATTACATCGGATTGTTTTAAAATACAGTTATAGTTGCCTGCAATCAGCCTGTAAAATATACCAGATGTGATTATCTTATTTATAAATCTAAAGTTAGAATAACTATTCTATTGAGTGAAGTAAAAGTTTTTACTGTGTAGTTTAAAATTTCATTACTCTGGTTAATATTATCCCTGTCTTTCATGGGGGGCTGCCCACTGTTCCTCTCAAAACCATCGGGCATTTCTCTATCCTGAAAGCCCCTCTGCTGCATATTCATTCCAAAGAAAAATGATGCGGCGCCCGGTATCCCGGTAATAATAACCAGTATGGTCAAAATTATTGCCAGTACTTTTGCCCATCTGGATCTCTTTTTAGCAAAAATAACCCAGATAACTATAGCGATAACCAGAAGCCCTATAGCTATATAAAGGAAATATTTAAGATATGGTAAAATCCTGAAAATCATAAAAAGGCCACTGTTCCCACCGCCAAATTGCTGTTCCATCTGATACCTCCATGAATAAAAAGATAATAAGTTTGGGTATGATTATAAGAAAAAAAAATGAAGAAAATGTGGAGTTTAAAGTCAAAATGTTCATTTATTTTTTTACTCATATCTCAGTGAATCTATAGGATTCAGGCTGGCTGCACGCATAGCAGGAAATATCCCGAATACGAGCCCGATAATAGTAGAAAAAGAAAGAGCCAGCACTATGGGGTAAGCTGTTATCAGAGAGGTCAGGTCTGTAAAGGTTTTTAAAATCCATGATATCAGTAATGCAAATCCTATCCCCATAATCCCTCCTGTAAGACTTAAAACTATGCTTTCAGTTATGAACTGAATAAGTATATCCCTGTTCTTGGCACCTATCGCTTTCCTGATACCAATTTCCCTTGTTCTTTCGGTAACAGAAACAAACATTATATTCATAATTCCTATGCCTCCGACAAGAAGGGATATGGCTGCAATTCCGCCAAGAGTATATGAAATAGTTTCAGAAATCGAGGAAGCCATCTCCAGTAACTGGGTTGAGCTACTTACCGTAAAATCATTTAATCCATCCGGGAGTATTTGATGCTGCTGTCTCAATATGGCTGTAATTTCTTCTGTTGCCTGTTCTATTAGTTCCTCGCTCTTTACTTTTACTATTATGCTGTCTATCGTATTCTCGCCTGTAAGTTTGTTCTGGGCTGTGGTAATTGGTATATACACACTATTATCAGGGTCAGCTCCAAAAGTACCTGTACCAATAGAATTCAGTACCCCTATTACGGTGAAGTTTTTTCCGTTTATTTTTATTGTTTCGCCTATAGGGTCAATCATCCCAAAGTAATCATCGACTACGGTGTTTCCTATAACTGCGACGTTGGATAAATTTGATATATCGCTGCCGGTAAATAAACTCCCGTTTTCAATTTCATATCCCATAACCGGAAAATATTCCTCTGTGGTCCCGATTATACTTACCTGGCCGCTCCAGCTTAAGTAGGATATGGTAGAATCCATGCCCGAGCTTACGATTGCCACTGATTCATTTATCAGGGAAGATCCTGCTTTTAATGCATAGGCATCCTCAAGGTGTAATTCCCCTGCTGCTGTTTCTTCATCGGAATCCATTGAATCCATCATGACCATAATACCTCCATTCCTTTCTCCGCCTCCGGGCCTCCCGGGTCCCGTTGAAGTATCTCTTGCGGGGGAAATGGTAAGGATGTTGGTCCCGATGCTCTGCATGTTTTCAGTTATTGCCGCTTCTGTTCCTGCCCCGACTGAGATTACCGCGACAACGGCACCAACACCTATGATGATACCAAGCATCGTTAAAAATGCCCTCAATTTATTTAAAAATAATGAATTAAACGCAATCTTAATATTTTCAAGTATTCTTCTCATTAATTTATCTTATCCTCCAGTCTGGGCATTTTATTTAGTTTTTCGATAGCGTCAACGGGAGATTCTATTTTTTCTTCATTTGTTATAACGCCATCTTTAAGGTATATAATTCTGCTGGTATGCATGGCTATTTCAAGCTCGTGGGTAACCAGTACTATGGTTTTTCCTTCCCTGTTTAATTTCTGGAATACGGCGATAATTTCCTCGCCGGTTCTTGAATCCAGGTTACCTGTCGGCTCATCGGCAAGTATAATCGATGGATTATTTACCAGAGCCCTTGCGATAGCTACCCTCTGTCTCTGGCCACCTGAAAGCTCACTGGGCCTGTGCTTTTTCCAGCTTGTCAGTCCTACTGAATCAATTACCCTGTCTATAAGAGTACTCCTGATTCGTATCGGGGATGATTTAGAATATATTAGCGGCAGTTCTATGTTCCCTATAATATTGGACCTCGGGAGGAGATTAAAAGTCTGAAAAACGAAACCTATCTTTTTATTGCGTATCTCTGCGAGTCGGTCATCTTTTAGCTTACTTACATCTTCATCCTCAATTACATATGAACCGGAAGTCGGGATATCAAGACATCCAATAATATTCATAAGTGTGGATTTTCCTGAACCTGAAGGTCCCATTATGGAAACAAACTCTCCTTTTCTTATTTCCATGTTCAACTCCCTCAGAGCATGAATTTTAAAATCTCCGATTTTATATATTTTCACAATTTTTTTCATATCTATTATTTTGTCATTCATCTAAAAACTCCAGGGAATTTAATTTTTTTGCTTTAAATTTATTATCTTGAGGTAGCTATGATATCGCCTTCACTCAATCCTGATATTACTTCTATATAATAATAATTATTGGTACCTGTTGTAACTTCGGTTTTTCTTACGTTTAAGGCTCCTTCATCTTCTTTGTCCTTCTCCGGTATAATTAAATCTACATAGCTTTTTCCTTCTTCTTCATAAACTGCCTGGATGGGTACATAAAGTACTTCTTCAGCTATAATATCTATTATATAAATATTGGCTGACATTCCATAAAGTATCTCTACATCAGTATCATTTTTAAAACTTATGGTAGTCTCATAGTAAACTATGTTGCCATCTTCGCTGCCCAGAGGCACTATTTTTTCAACATCTCCTGTAAGTACAGTATCAGGGTAGGCATCCAGCGTAACATCTGACTTTTGACCGACGGATACTTTTACTACATCACTTTCACTGACCATAGCTTTTATTATGAAATCATTACTGATAATAGAAACGGAGCCACCTCCATTTATCTCCCCTCCGGTCGTAAAATCAGTAGAAACGATCACACCATCATAGGGGGCGTATACTGTATATTCTCCCAGGTCTTCTTTTGCATTTTCGTACTCTTTCTTTGCAAGTTCCAGCTGTATTTCTGTTTGCTTCAGGTTTTCTACAGCCTGCGTAATTGCTTTTTGCGCAGACTGCAGACTGGATAAATTTGACCAGTACGTGGAAGACTGGCTTGAAAGTGCACTTTCATATGAAGATTCCGATTGCAGCTTTGCTGATTCTTCTGAAAGCTCTGCCGATTCCACTTTTTCCTCTGCTGATTCTACACTTGACTCATATTGTGCAAGCTGCATGTCTGTTGTAGTGGGGTCATCTTTAACCATTTCAAGTAATTCTTCTGCTTCTTCAAGGGCTCGCTCTGCACTCTCTACGGATGCATCTGCACTTTCCATTGAAATTTGAAGAGATTTAATGGCGTTCTCGGTAGATTCTGCTGCCTTCTGTTCATTGATTTGAGCCTGTTGTATTGCAATATGATTGGAGTCCAGAGCGCTCTGGTAATTTAGCTTTGCAAGCTTAAGGGAACTTTCGGACATCTCTAAATTCTTTTCTATTTCAAATAGACTATCCTGCTTTTCACTATCATCGACCTGTACCAGAAGTTCCCCTTTTCTAAATGAGTCTCCTGCTTCTATAGCTCTAAGAACCTCGCCTGAAATTTGTAGATTAAAGGTGGTGTAATTTTTGGAGTCAACAGACCCGGTTACGGATATTTCCTGGGAAATATCCCCCTTTGATACCTGAAAAGTCTGTGATTCTTCCTGAGTTGAGCCGGATGCATCATTGAAAGCTCTTCCACCCATTGCTCCACCCATGCAGGAAGTAATTATTAAAGCAGTGCTTAATGATGTTACGAATACTGCAGCTATTATTAAAAATTTTTTTCTTTTTCTTGCTGTTCTGCCTGTCATATTTAATTGATTTACTGCTTTTACAGATATCTCCCCATGCATTTTTTTTAACTTATAATCTGTAGACATTGGATTTTCTCCCTGTTTTTTATTTTTTTAAAGATATGATATCAGCAAAAAATGGGGAAAATCTGGAGATTATAAGATTTATCAATTAACCTGAATTGTTGTAAAATACCTTTACAGCTGCCTGTTATCATTTTAAAAGCTGCAATTGAAAAAAGGATAAGTATATGAATTATGATAGAGAAGAAGTTTTAAAGATAGGAAGAGTAAAGGGTAAGACATTACTGGATATAGGGGTCGGTTCTTTAGCAGGCATTGCTGCAAGAGATTTTAATTGCGAGGTTACAAGCATAGACATTTTAGAGAGCAGCTTGAGGCAGGCAGAAATAGAATTGCCAGAAGAGCTCAGGAATAAAGTGGGGTTCAAAAAAGAAGACGCCACTGCTCTTTCTTTTCCAGATAATTCCTTTGACGTTGTTGTCAGTTATGGGGCTTTGCATCATGTGGATATAAATAAAAGAAAGTGTTTTTTAGAAGAAGCTTGCAGGGTCGCCCGGGAAAGGGTAATTATAGCGGAGCACAATCAGGCATATTTTAAGGAAGTTCATTCAGGAGACCCGTATCAGGCAGTAGATTTTTTCTGGCTGGAAGATGAGTTAATTAAACTTGGAAAGGTAGAGAAATACCCCGGAAGAGAAATATCCATTTTTATTGTAAATAAAAAAATTAACTGGACCTATATCCTGGCTTAATTTAGCCAAAATTTTTATATTCTTTTTTTATATTATCTAGAATGCTTGCTACCGGATTTACTTTGTTCAGTGTGTAAAAATGAAGACCGGGTGCTCCTTTCTTTAGTAAATCAATGCAGAATCCGGTTACGTAATCTATTTTTCTTTTGTTTTCTATTTCCTCATCGTCTGTTGCAGTTAAAAACAGGTTATGTACACATTGAGGAATGCTTGCCCCGCATTTTCCACAGAATCTAACAAGAGGTTCATGACGTGTTAAAGGAAGGATTCCGGGTATTATTCTTACATCCACTCCTTCTTTTCTTATCCTTTCAGTGTATTCGACATATAGTTCTGATTCAAAAAATAACTGTGTTATAACAAACTGCCCGCCTGAGTCTATTTTCATTTTTAGATATCGGGAGTCGGATTCTTTGTCGGGAGCATCAATATGTCCTTCTGGAAAACCTGCAACACCTATACTAAAAAAATCCCCATGCATTTCTCTTATAAGTGAACAGAGCTGATAGGCATAACAGGTATTTTTTAGAATGTCTTTATCAAGGTTTGTATTTGCAGGAACGTCCCCCCTTAGGGCAAGAATATTCCTGATATTTTTTTCTTTTATTTTATTAATCGCGCTTTTTAACTGTTCTGTAGTATGGGTTATACATGTAAGGTGATGCATAACCGGGATATTAAAGTTTTTTTGAATTTTTTCTGCAATTTCCAGAGTAAGTTCTCTTGTGCTACCTCCTGCTCCGTAGGTAATTGAGACAAAATCCGGATTGTATTTTTTTAGAACATCAATTGTATTGAATAACTCTCTGGTTTTATCCTCATCTTTTGGGGAGTAAAACTCAAATGATAGCGTTTGTTTTTTTTCTTTGAATATATCAGTTATTTTTTTCATGGTTTTAAATTATATATTATTTATGATAAGTTTTACATAATCAAAAAAAATAAAAATATATATGTTAAAAATAACTAAATTAAATTTAATTCCAATGCAAGTGTTAATAGTATGGCCACAGTAGAATGGCTAGGGAAGGAAAATTAATTTAAAGGTGATTTTTTTTAAGAAAAGATATTGGCTTATTTTATGGGAGTTACCACAGTTATTCCTGGCAATGATATTATATTTATTTCAAAGAAATAACATAGTTTCGTCTTTTAGATATAAGGAAGCAAAAGTTTTTTTAACAAGGAATTTCTCGGGTGGCATATCTTTGGCTTTTATAATTTTTATTAATGAAAGATATTCCGGTGATATTAATTTAGTAAAGCATGAATATGGGCACAGTCTTCAATCAATCTACCTCGGGTGGCTGTATCTTTTTGTTGTCGGAATTCCCTCGATAATTAGAGCATTTATCTGGAGAAAATATAAACTTGAAGGTAAAAAATATTATTCAGGTTATCCAGAGAAATGGGCAAACAGACTTGGTGGAGTAAAAATTTCTTAAAGAAGTCTATTTTAATATAGATTAGCCAGAACTGTAAATTTGTTCCAGGTAATTAATAAGAATCCAGGGAGTTTTTCAGTAAGGCTATTATTTGTAAATTCTTCCGAATCTAATTCGTAATTTGAATCAATAATTTCATCCAGGTCTATTACTGCTACAATATTATATTTTTCAATTATTCTTTCTGCATTTAAAGATTCTTCTAAACTGTTTATGTTTATGCCCAGGGTATCTTTGATTTTTTCTTTTCTAACGCCTAATAATTTTTCTAATAAATGATTGACTGTGAGCGTAAGCTTATAAAATCTATTTCCAGGGCCGGTGGGGTGTTTCAAATCAGATTTAGCTGAGACAACATTTGACCTTATAGTATCCTGAGTTTGCATTTCCTCTTCATTCTCTGATGAGCTATCATGTTTTTTGTTATATTTGGAAATATTAATGTGACCGGTGTGCTCGTTACTTATATCAAACGGTTGATTATTTTTTCCATTTCCATCATCTTTATCTGAATAGTTTTGGCCTTCATTACTGTGGCTTTCCTCATCATCATCACCATCATCTTCTACGTCATTGCCTTCATCATCATCATCGTCCTCATCTTCATCATCGTCCTCATCTTCGTCATCGTCCTCTTCATCATCATCGTCCTCATCTTCATCATCGTCCTCTTCTTCGTCATCGTCCTCATCATCGTCATGACTATCTTTATCAATATTTATGTTTATTACGGGTTCTGTATTACCGGTAAAATTTACTTCTGTATTTACCTCAGGCCCATCGTTGCCTCCTAGATTTATATTTACGTTTACTTCGGGTTTATTATCCTTATCCCCGGCATAAGCAGATTCCGGCATGTTAAATAAAATCAGAGATAGTATAGTCAGGTATAAAAATACTAAAATAAGATCCTTCAATATCTTATTAGACCTTACTTTTATCATATTAATTAACCTTTTCTTTAGATACAAGTTGGTTCATAAAAACTTCTACCAGAGAGGGGTCAAACTGAGAGCCACCGCATCTTTTAATTTCTTCTATGGCTTTTTCTTTGGCTATAGCTTTTCTATACGGTCTATCGTTTGTCATTGCATCATAAGCATCAACTATAGATATTATTCTTGATGCTATGGGGATTTTTTCTCCGGACAGGCCTGCAGGATAACCTTTCCCATCCCATCTTTCATGATGATGAAGTATTGGTTTTGCTATATGTACAAGATCGGGAGATGATAGCGCTATTCTGTAACCAATTTCTGAATGTTTTCTCATGATTTCCCATTCTTGTTCATTAAGCTTGCCCGGCTTTAGAATGATTTTATCTGGAATGCCAATTTTTCCAATATCGTGTAGTACAGATAAAAGGCTTAATTCATCAATTTTATTATTGGAAAGATTAAGAGCATGCCCAAATAGCATGCTATACTTTTCCATTCTTTTTGTGTGTTCCTCGGTTTCGTAATCTCTTTCTTCCAGTGCTTTACTCAGAGAGCTTATTATTGAGCTACGTGCACTCTGGCTCTCTGTGAGTTTATGATTGTACATCCTGTCCTCTGCTTCCATTATTAACTTATCAGTGTCTTCGCTTGGTTCTGTCAGGGTAATAATTCCTGTAGATATACTTATATGCATGGTGCTTGTGCTGTACTCACGGCATTTTTCATGGACCCTTTCCACTATCTGTGTCGTGGTCTCATATGAAGTCTTTGGCAGTAAAATAATAAATTCGTCTCCGCCCCACCTGGCTATAATGTCTTCTTTTCTGAAGCATGCCTTTAATATGTCTGCAATTTTTTTGATGAGTTTATCTCCATATACATGACCGAAAGTGTCATTTACCAGCTTCAGGCCGTTTAAATCTCCGAGCACCAGGCTCAGTGGCATCTGTCTTTTAGAATTGAGTCTCTGTAATTCGATGTCGAAAAAAGCTCTATTAAATGTACCGGTCAATTTATCGTAAAAGCTTAAGTATTTTATGCTCTCTTCTTTTTTTCTTATTTCAGTTATATCCCTCAACACGATTATCTTTCCCAGTATGCTGCCTTTATTGCTTTTTATATCTGTTTGTCTTGTATTAAAAAATGCTCTGCTGCCATTGTTGCCTATACTAAAATCATTTTTTCCCGAGAAGAAGTCAGCGTCCTCATTAACTCCGCCCATTAAATGACCGAGAGGTTTTCCGGCAACTTCATTTATTGAGGTGTTAAATATCTTTTGAGAAGCAGAGTTTAATTTTAATATATTTCCTTTGCTGTCTGTAAGTATCATTCCATCACACATGTTTTCGAAAATAGTTTCTAGTGTTTCTGGCATAATTTCTTTTATTCTGGTTTTGTTTAGAAAGAAAATAATAAACATTGTGCTTATAGCAATTATCATTGGTGTTCCATTTATGTAAGGAAAAGGATTAAAGCCTGCGTATTTTGTAAGGGTGATTAACCAGGGGATAGATATATAGGGAATCAGAAGAAACTTTTTCCATCGGTTCTGACCATCGGGCTTTTGAAATAGCTTTATCGTATTTACCAGTGTGATTATTATACCGGCCAGAATGAGCAAACCACTATATATAATAGATACATAATATAAAGTGTTATATTCTTTGACAATCAGGTTAAATGAGTCAGATAATACGAGCTTTGCATCAACCCACATTAATTTATGGATTTCATTGGTAAGTACTAAAAATAAAGCAGCAAAAGGAGGGATACTTATGGCAATAAGATATTTTAATTTGAAAATTTTATTAAAATTAACATACTTTGCTGTTAAAAAGAATAAACAAAGAGGTAATAAAATGGAACCAGCATATTGAATCTTGTCGAAAAGTACCTTTAAATTATTAACCGCTGTGCTTTGTTGAAGAATAAAAGCTGTAATGGATATAAGCGAGAGAATCATTATAAGAGTTCCAATTATATCCTGGGTCCCTTTTTTCTTTAGCCAGATGAAGATGGTTCCAAAGATAACTATACTGACTATTATCCCGAATAATGTTATAAAATTACCAATATTATCTAACATTGTTTAAAATAAACTCTTTTAAGATGATGTTCTATGTTTACGTTTTCGTCTATGAAGTATTTCTACTTGTGTGCTAATTTACTATATTATCAATAAAAAAAACCGGCTTTTTAGCCGGTTACGCTATTTGCTCCATTTCCCTCAAGCGTCCAAATTCAAGGAAAACTTCATCGCATCTAATAAATAATTTTGATATAAGTTTATTTTATTAATTAACAAATGTCAAGATATATTTATGATATTTTTAAAGATTATATTTTAATAATATATATAATATATAATTTTATAAAGTTGTTTAATAATTTATTAATAATTTAATTTATAATAAATAATCAGGCATATATGAAATTAAAACTTAATTAGGCAAAAGAATAACTTATATCAGGTATATTTTAAAACGGTTTTTTTGTGTAATTTATTAATATTTTAAAAACTCGTAAATTGTTTTATAATAAAATTTATATTCAGGGTATATTAAATAATGAGAGCTGTTAAAAAATAATATCATATTGTTTGCTGGCAGCGTTATTTGAAAAAAGAAGATATAATATTATATAAATTTCACAAGCTACCCACTATCACCGGGAGGTGGTTTTGTTGAAATTAATGTTGAAAAGTAAGCTTCTATTATTACTTATTGCAGTTAGCCTGATTATAATAATCTTGACAAGCATAATCCTTACTTTTAGTTTGAGATACTTCATGCTCGGGATAATCCAGGAGGACTATGAAAAACAGATTCAGCATATAGACTTTGCAATTTATAATTTTTTTAGTGATGTCGAAAGCGACCTGGAAACTATTACATCACTTGAGGAAGTTAGAACAAGAGAAGACAGTGAATTTACAAGTTTCCTTAATGCTGATGAAGAAACATTCCAGTACAACATAGGAACTGCGGAACAGGAGATTATAGCTATATTTAATAGTTATCTAAAAAATCACCAATATGTTAATTCTGTTTACATGGGTAGAGAGAACGGTAGTTTTGTGAGGTCGCATAAAAGAGCTGAACCAACAGAATATGACCCCAGAGAGAGGCCCTGGTATGTTATCGCAAAGGAAAACCCTGATAAAGTAGTTATGACAGAGCCATACAAATCGGTAACAACAGAGGATATCAATATAGGTATAGAAAAAGCGCTGGTAGATGAAAATGGTGAGTTTTACGGTGTGGTGGGTGTGGATATTACTCTGGAGAATCTGACTGACTATATCTCCGATATCAAAGTAGGAGAAGAAGGATGGGCTCTTTTAGTTAACGAAAAGGGTACCATACTTGCAGGTCGCAGTGATGAAGACCGACTGAAGAATATTTTAGATTCTGAACAGGATAGTCTTGATAGGATTATGGCCGAATCCGAGGGATATATTGTTTTCAGGGAAGATTCAACACAAAATTATCTTTTTTTTAACACGTCGGAAAGACTGGGCTGGAAAATAGGTTTGGTTATTCCTGTTGAAGAAATTAATGATGAACTATGGGCTTTTATATTCAGCAATATTTCAATACTTACTTTTTCTTTATTTATACTCGGTCTATTGATTCTCCTGGGTTTGCATAAATTTGTTATAAATCCTATAAGAAGGCTAAGCGACAGCACCGGTTTGATTGCTGAAACAGGCAACCTGGAACATTCGGTCAAAGTAGAATCACAGGATGAAATAGGTCATCTTGGTAAATCTTTCAATGAGATGATGAGTACCATAAATAAATCAAATAAAGCACTTAAAAGTTCAGAGAAAGCGCTTAGAAAACTCAATAATGAACTGGAAGAAAAAATTAAGGAAAGGACAGGACATTTAACTCTTGCAAATCAAAGGCTTAAAGAGCTTGATAGACTAAAGAGCATGTTTATTGCCAGTATGAGCCATGAATTAAGAACGCCATTAAATTCTATAATTGGTTTTACCAGTTTGATTTTGATGGGTATGGCGGGGAAAATAAATGAAGAACAAGAAAAGCAGCTTTTGATGGTTAAAAGCAGTGCAAATCATCTACTGGAACTTATAACTGATGTAATAGATGTTAGTAAAATCGAAGCGGACCAGATTGATCTTTCAATTGAAGATTTTAACCTGTTTGAAATATTACAGGAGATAAAAGATTCATTTAAAATTCTTGCAGAACAGAAAGGTCTAAAACTGGTGCTGGAGGCTCCGAAGAAACTTAAGGTTCGTAGTGACAGCAGGAGAGTCAAGCAGGTAATAATGAATTTTGTAAGTAATGCTCTCAAGTTCACTAATAAAGGCAAAATAATAATAAAAGCCGAGAAGGTTAAAGGGATGGCACGCATTACGGTTTCTGATACCGGTATCGGCATCAGGAAGCAGGATATGAAAAAATTATTCAAACAGTTCAGCAGGATATATGTGGTGGGAGAACCCAGAGCGGAAGGTACCGGTCTCGGACTTTATCTTTCAAAGAAAATTGCCCTTCTTTTAAAGGGGAAAATTAGCGTGGAGAGTGTTTTTGGGAAAGGTAGCAAATTTATTCTTGATTTACCATTAAAATATACCGGGGTTTAAAATGAAAAAAATCCTTATAGTAGAAGATAACGAGAAAAATATGTATCTTATCAGTTTTATGCTTGAAAAAAGTAATTACGAAGTGATAAAAGCCACCAGAGGTGAGGAAGGAGTGGAGCTTGCTCAGAAAGAAAAACCTGATTTGATTTTAATGGACATTCAACTTCCTGATATAGATGGCCTGGAAGCAATTAAAAGGATAAGAAAATTAAAACTGGACAGAGAAATTCCAATAATTGCCGTGACCTCATATGCTATGAGTGGTGATAGGGCGAAACTTATAAATGGAGGCTGTACAGGATATATTGAGAAACCGATAAACGTCAAATCTTTCTTATCGGAAGTTCAGAAATACTTATAATTACAAGTATTTTTTATGTATTTGATACAAATTAATTAATATTAAAGGATTTGAATGGGGTAAAAAAATGAAAGTTTTAATAGTCGATGACAATATAGAAAGTTTATATTTACTTGATACTCTTTTAACCGGGAGTGGTTACACTACTGTAACTGCCGAAAATGGTGTTGAAGCTTTTAGAAAGTTAAAGAAAGAAAAGGTTGATATTATTATATCTGATGTTCTTATGCCAAAAATGGACGGATTTCAATTGTGCAGGGCATGCAAGGAGGATGAAAGCTTAAGGAAAATTCCATTTATATTTTATACTGCGACATACAGGAGAAAACAGGATGAAGAATTTGGTCTGAGCCTGGGAGCAGAGAGATTTATAATTAAACCGCTTGACCCCGTGGAGCTGTTAAAAATTATTGGTGATGTTATAGCAGAGAATAAGAAGAAGAAGCCCGGAGAGTTTATATCAGTAGCGATGGAAGAGAAGCTATATCTGAAGGGGCATAAACAAAGAATTATAAAGAAATTAGAGGATAAAGTAAAAAGCCTCGATAAGGAAATTGCAAGGAGAGAAAAAACCGAAGATGAACTGAATAAAAGGATAAGGGAACTGGATTGTCTTTATTCTATAGCTAACCTGGCGATTAATATGGATATATCACTTAAAGAGATATTTGAAGAAACCGTAAAATATATATCAAAGGGGATGCAGTATCCGGAGAAGGTCTGCAGCAGAATAATATTTGATGAAAAAAATTTCATGACAAAAAATTTCAAAAAGACAAAATGGAAAGAACGCAAGGACATCAAAATAGAAGGAAAGACAAGAGGAGCTATAGAAGTATATTCATTTGATGAAAGGTTAAAAAACCGCAGGAGCCAGTTTATGAAAGATGAAAAACAATTGATAAATGGAATCTCCAAAATGGTGGGAGTATTGGTTGAGAGAAAGTTATCTCTGGAAAAACTGGAGGAAAGTTATCGTAAGATAGATAGGTTGCTTGACTGTATAACAAGGACGCTTGCTCATGTTGTTGAGGAAAGGGATCCATATACATCCGGTCATCAGAATCGAGTAACTATTCTTGCTACTACTATCGCAGAGAAAATGGGACTTGATAAAGACAGGATGGAAGCCATAAGGATAGCATCAATTGTGCATGATATAGGGAAAATAAGGGTGCCTGCTTCCATTTTAACAAAACCGGGGAAGTTATCTGATGTAGAGTTTGGTATTGTGAAAACCCATGTTGAAGCAGGGTATAATATATTAAAAAATATAGAGTTCCCTTATCCTGTTGCGAGAATTGTGCAACAGCATCACGAGAAGCTTGATGGTTCAGGGTACCCAAAAGGTTTAAAAAACAAAGATATAACTATAGAGGCAAAGATATTATCTGTTGCCGATTCAATGGAAGCAATGATATCTGACAGACCATACAGGCCGGCTCTCAGTGTAAGTCAGGCTATACGCGAAATTACCAGAGATAGGGGCAAATTATATGACCCAAAAGCAGTGGATATCTGTATAAAATTAATTAAGAACAAAAGTTTCAGAGATTACCTGGAGAAGAATAAATAGAGCAGGAAGAAAGAAAAGAGTTCTTTTTTAATAATACAACAAAATTTTTTCTTTAAAGTATATTGTAAAATTGGAAGTAATAACAATAACAGCACTATTATTGGAAACTTAACTTTTCCATACCCTGAACTATTGCTATCCAGGTTGAGCCCCCGTTAAATGAAACTGTGCCCCCCTGGCTGTTTTTGAATACAAAGGGCTCGTAAACACTTCCACGCTGCCATGTACCGGAGATAACATTGCCATCAAGAAAAATATAGGCAGTCCCGCTCCCGGTAGTTCTAACATCCATATGGCCATATCTGTCAAGAGGACCTTTAATATCTGAAATCATCACCACTATATTCTTTGCGGTTATCTGGGTGCCCGTGTCATAATCTCTGTGAGCACTTCCTCCCATATATCTCAGGTAATAATTACCGGTTTTGTTATAAATGTAATTTACATCAAAACCACGTGGTGCATATGCGCTGGTAGAAAAATCTATATGGATGTTTGATACGTTACCCCTGCCTGATATGGAAGCTTCAGACTTATAGGAAAACGGGATTCCATTACCTTCAAGGGGGTAGCCGATCTGGCTGGCTTTTTCCTTTAGTTTTGCAACCGACATAAAAGCGGTATGTTCCTGAATAGAGCTTCTGTTCCAATCCCTCCAGTAAGGAGCCTGGCCTTTAATAGAGCTGTTTCCTGAACTGTCTGACATTGCACTCATAGTATACATACCCATACTCTCTATTAATTTATAGCATTCCGGGAAAGTTCCAAAAAAAGCATAGATGGGGTCAAAACCACGGGCAATTTCTGCATAATACGGCCTGGCGCTTCTTACAGGACCTACAACAGGAGCATCATTTGAATTATAGATTGCGACGAATCTTGTAATGCCATATTCATCTACCACTTCGAACACTAAATCGGCAAGAGCCAGCCCTGACTGGGGTCTTGCAGCAAAACTATTTTCTACCATTACGGCAACAGGTCTTGTACCTGTCCCCGAGGAAAGCCGGTAATCTGTTTTATAGAATTTATCGTGATTCTGTATTGTCCACCCTGAAAGAAAAAGTACTCCAATCAATATTATTGAAAGGCTTAATGATATTAAAATTGTCCCATATTTATTTGTTTTATATTTCATTGCGTCCTTCTTTTATTTATATAGCAGTTTTTTTATGTAAGATTATACTTTATGAAGATATTATGTAAAAGAATTTTTTCTAATAAGAATAATATATTTAATTTAAAATATCTCTGGAAAATCTGTGAATATGATAGAGCCATCAAGTTAGCATGTATTGGCTTTAATAAATAATATAGTTAAAATCAGGCAGTAGATGGTATTATTTATAATAATAAACTATCCTGTTTCTGTATGTAATATTAATTTAATTTAAAGGTAATATGAAAAATATTTCCCGCAGTAAAGTTGATAGTGTCTCCAATATTAAACTGGCATTTTTTCTTAATTTCGGGTTCGTTATTATTGAAATAATCGGAGGTTTCTGGACAAATAGTATAACTATCATATCTGATGCTCTGCATGATCTGGGAGACAGCTTCTCACTTGGATTGTCCTGGGTCTTAGAAAGGTATTCAAGAAAGAAAAGGGATGGCAGATACTCATATGGTTACGGAAGGTATTCTCTGCTGGCTGCATTGATTAATGGATTAATATTAATAGCGGGTTCTGTTTATATATTGTCAGAAGCTGTACCGAGATTATTTAATCCCGAGCATATAAATGCAAGAGGAATGATATTGCTTGCAGCAGGTGGTGTGATTATTAATGGCATTGCTGCATTAAAGGTAAGCAGGGGAAAATCATTAAACGAAAAAATTATATCCCTGCATCTTTTTGAGGATGTTGTCGGGTGGCTGGTGGTTTTAATTATGAGTATCGTAATGATTTTTAAATACATCCCTTTACTGGACCCTATATTTTCAATAATGTTCATTGTTTATATTTTGTATAAAGTTATTATTAATCTTAAGAAAACATTTTCTGTTTTTTTACAGGCGGTACCGGAAGGAATAAGTATTGCCGGGATTGAGGAAAAACTTTTAAATATAGAAAAAGTTGTAAGTCTCCATCACCTTCATGTCTGGTCAATGGATAGCATGAACCATATTCTGACTGCACATATAGTAGTTGAGGATGATACCACCGGTAGTGAAATTATGAACATAAAAAGAAAAGTAAAAGAGATTGCAGGTTCCATGGATATACAGCATTCTACCGTAGAGATTGAATATGAGAGAGAGTTGTGCAGTATGAGAGATAGAGAATGCTTTTAGACATCATCGTGAAAAATTCTGTAATTACCTGTCAGGTAGTATTGTACCCGTTCACCTATACTAACTGAATGGTCTCCAACTCTTTCAAGATATCTTGCTACCAGAGAAATATACGCAATAATTTTAATATTCTCTTTTTTCTTAAACGGCAGTGAATATAGCTTTTGAATAATTGCTTTTTGAATATTATCCACAGCATCATCTATTATTCCTATATTGGTGGCAAGTTTAAAATTGTTTTCCTTAAAAGCATCGATAGCCTTATTAAGGACAGATTTTGCGAGTTTGAGCATTTCCAGAAGCAATTCTTTCATATCATTTTCTAAACAGGGTATGTTATTTTTTTTATATAAGCTTCTGGTTATTTTTGCAATATTAACGGAAAGGTCGCCAATCCTCTCCAGGTGTATTATTATATTGCTAACTGAGTGTATATATCTTAAGTCTCTCGCCAGAGGTTGATATTCTGCCTGCAGTATCACACATTTTTCTTCAATCAGGATTTCATAATTATCTATTTCCTGGTCCCCATCTATTACTTTTTGAGCCATAGCTGAATCTGCCTTAATTAATGCATTTACAGCTTTATGAACTGCAGATTCGGCAAGGTTTGCCATCAATACGACATTTTTAGCAATTTCGTCAATCTGTTCGTAAAATGCTTTTCTCATATTATCAATTGAATAACTTGATTAATACTCCTCAATATTTAAAAGGTTCCTGGATATGCCATATAGCAAATCTCCTATCCTCTCAAGATGTAAAATAATGTCTGAAAAAACTACTCCTGAGAGTGGCTGGCATTCATTGCACTGGAGTCTTGTCAGGTGATTGGTCCTGATTGATTTGACCAGTGAATCTAGATCCGATTCGATTTTTTCGCATTCTCTTAACTTATCAAGATTGCTGTTTTCCAGAGTTGATACGAGATATTCAAAGAGCTGGTTAACTTTACCGTGTGCTGATTCTAAATCTTCAATGGCAATTTTACTGAAACTCATCCTGTTTTCTTCTTTTACAAGTATAATGTAAAGTATGCTTTCGGCGTGGTCGGCAGACCTTTCTGCATCATAAGCAATATGAAACAGATTGGTCAGTTTATTTGAAAGTCTCGGTCCCAACGATTTTTGAGAAACTTTGGTCAGGTATCTAACTATATCTTCTGTTATGCTATCAACAGCATATTCTCTGTCAAGAACCTTTTTTTCGATTGAGATATCATTTTTGTATAACCTTTCAAATGAAAGGTTCAGCATATTTTGACTTATTTTCGTTACCCGGAGCAATTCTTTTTTAGCCTGGTCAAGTGCAAGAGTCGGGGTGTTAATCAGCCTGCTGTCAAGATATAATGCATTTTTATGCACTATAATATCTTTACCGGGATATAATTTAATAACAATTTTTTCAAAAAATCCAATTATAGGAAATAATATTATGGTTGTTGAAACGTTAAATATTGTATGCATATTGGCTATCTGACGCTGAACAGTAGTCCCGATGTGGGGTAAAATTAATGGACCGAGCCCGAATCCATAGAATAATATAAGAAATATTGATGTACCAAATAAATTAAATAATAAATGGGCGAATGCAGTCCTTCGCGCGGTAACTGTGGTCCCTGCACTTGCAATTAGGGCAGTTACGCAGGTTCCGATGTTATCACCAAGAAGCACAGGTACCGCAGCTTCAATTGGTATTAAGCCCTGTGTAGCAAGAGCAATAAGAAGGCCTATCGTAGCAGAACTGCTTTGCAAAGTTGATGTCATAATTAGCCCTATTAGTAAACCAAGAAAAGGATTTCTGCTGAATGTCAGTAAAAAGTTTTTAAAGTCCAGATTGGTTTTTAACGGTTCAAGTGATTGCTTCATAATGTTCATTCCCAGGAATAATAAACCAAGACCAAGCAGTGCAGTTCCTATATTTTTATATCTACGCCTTTTGCTGAGGAAGAACATAATGAAACCAACAATTATTAAAGGGTAGGAAAGAGCATCGATAATATTAAAAGCAATAATCTGGGCAGTGATTGTCGTTCCAATGTTTACGCCCATTATGATTCCTATTGCTGTCTTTAAAGTCATAAGACCCGAGTTTACAAATCCGATTGTCATAACCGAGGTAGCGCTGCTGCTCTGGATTATCGCTGTTGTTATAATTCCGACCAGTACCGAAGCCCAGGGTTTTTTCTGGAGTATGTTGATTATTGATTTGAGGCTGCTTGATGTGACTTTCTGTAAGCTGTTGCTCAGGGTGGTCATACCAAAGATAAATAAAGCCAGCCCAGCTAGTACCTGGATAACTAATTTAAAATACATAAATACAGATATCTTGAATAGATTTTATAATGATTACTGATATTTATAATGATTGATGATAATTATAATAGAATAAAATGAATTATTAAATAAAAAAAAGTATTAAATAGCTGTTTATTTTTATTTTGCCTTGATTATTATAAAGTTGTGGCTTTAGTAAACCAGTAACTTAAAATATATTATTTTGTATTTTCCTCTGGATAGAATATAATTATTAGGATTTGTTTTAAATAAAAAATAAGTATCAGGTAAATGAAAGTTTTTAGGGTTATTTTACACAGTTTTATTCTTTCTTTGATAAATCTAATATCAATTGTTTTTGGCTTTGGTGTTTATCATTTTTTTATGAGTTATAACCAGCTGGCAATCCAGATTCCTGTCGGTGCCGTGTTTTCTATTATTGTTTTTACTACATGGGTTGTCATTTTAAAATACAAGGGTGTCTCAAGATTGTTACCTGAAAGCAGGATAGAAATATTTTTAATTTTTCTTTTATCTTTAGCATGGTTGCCGATAATATTTGTACCCTTGCATTTTATAACTCAGGGGTATCTTACCTCATTTGGGAACATATACATAAACTGGATTTTTCAGGTACCTGTTAACTTAATTATAGTTATAATTTTTTACTTTATTTTATTTTCAAAAACAGGGAAGAAATAAACCTGTTATATTACAGCTTCTATTATGAATTTTATTCCGAGATAAAATAGAAATAAACTGCAGGCAATAAGGATTGAATTATATATTTTCTGGTTAAAGAACCTGCGCCCGCTGCTTACCAGGAATCCTATAGACAGGTACCATATAAAATCTGCACTTATGTGGCCTATATAAAAAGAAGAAACTCCTGCGACGCTGAATTCCACACTTTTTAATAGGAATGCTGCTCCTATGCTTAGCCACCATATAAACCAGTAAGGATTGACAAGACTTATAATAATACCTTTAAATATGGCAGCAACGCTTGATTTTCCAGTAATGGTTCTCTGCTTTATTACTGATTTAAAATCTATGATGAATCTCTTCTTAATAATTGAAACAATTATATCAATACCAATATACAGTAAAAGGATACCTCCCATGATACTGATTATTTTTGTAATAAGAGGGTCATTTAGAAATTTTAATACACCCAGAAAAAATGATATAACTACTATTAACTCAAGCAGGGCGTGTCCCAGTACAATAAAAAAAGAAGTCCAGAACCCCTTTTCTGCCACATTGCTTATAACCAGTGTAAGCATAGGTCCCGGTACAAGTGCCCCTGAAAAAGCAACTATCATCGAACCAAAAAATATTTGATAAATATCGTTCATTTTTTATTGAAAGGTCCTGAACTTATTTTATAAGAATAACATGTTTTTTTGTTGTTTAGCTTGATTTTTTTATAACTTTATTTTCTAATTTCCCTATTTTTTCAATCTCACAGATTATGGTATCGTCGGGCTTCAGTAATTTTTTCTGTTTCATAAATATACCTACGCCGGATGGGGTTCCTGTTGATATCAAATCTCCTGCCTCAAGGGTAATAGACCGTGAGATATAAGATATTAATTCGTATACTCCAAAAATCATATCCGATGTATTCCCATTCTGTCTTATTTCATCATTTACATACGATTTAAGGTTAAGATTATAAGGGTCAGCTATGGTTTCTTTGCTTACAATAAACGGACCTACGGGTCCAAAGGTGTCAAAACTTTTTGCACGTAACCACTGGGATTCATCTTTCTGTATATCTCTTGCTGTAATGTCGTTCATTATGGTGTAACCATAAATATATTCATATGCTTTATTCTCAGGAACGTTTTTTGCTTTTTTACCTATTACTACAGCCAGTTCAACTTCATAGTCAAGTTCTTTTACCTCCCGGGGGTATATTATATTATCCTTATTTTTTATAATGCAGCTCCTGGCTTTTGAAAAAAGTACAGGTTTTTCCGGGAACCGGCCATCCTGTTCTTTTATATGAGACCTGTAGTTCATCCCCACACATATTATCTTCCCGGGCATATAAGTTTTTATATCTGGATTGAAAGACATATTTTATTCCCTGTCGCTAAATTAAATTCCGGTTAGTACTCTATTCTAATTATTTTAAAATATTTTATAAAGGGTTTTAAATAGAATATTTGCTCTTGACAAAGATAAGCCTGTTAGTTATTATTTCTTATTATATGAAACTTATTATTAATATATGAAACTTATTAAATGGTAGAGACTCTTAAAAAGTTTTTTAAAATAGTAGATCTACTTGAGAATAGTGAAGAGTTAAGGTTAAAGGATATTGCTGATAAGTTAGGAATTGACAAGAGTACTGCACATAGATTTTTAAAAACCTTATTAAAGTATAATTACGTTAAAATGAATCCGGCAAATAAAAAATACAGCCTTGGATTAAAATTCTTAAATATTGCCACAGGAGTAATTGATTCTATGGATATCAGGAATATTGCACATCCCTATTTAATAAAGCTTGAGGAAATTACAGGTGAAACCATACATCTTACTACTTTTGATG
>Ga0307427_1000212_pt1 | contig 41385 bp, 38 predicted proteins | sample SalMarWE160190MG_FD_202162 | JGI IMG/M metagenome (GOLD analysis project Ga0307427, IMG submission 202162) | Salt marsh sediment microbial communities from the Plum Island Ecosystem LTER, Massachusetts, United States - WE1603-190 | ecosystem: Environmental > Aquatic > Marine > Intertidal zone >...
AAGCCTGGTTTGGGCAGCTCCATCAATTTGGAAAAAGTAGCCTTATGGTGCGCAATGTCTGAAGCCTATATCTTGTGGTCGGTTGAGTAAACTGGATACCCACTATGTTTAATTAGCTTATATTTAAATTATATAGCATAAAACTTAAAAATCAAGCTATTTATGTAATAAATTCAGCAACTTATGGGGTGCGCAATTAGATCAAATTTGCGCACCCCAAAGCCAATTACATTCTTAGATGTTATGAGATACTATTTGGGGGATTCAGAAGAAAGAGATAGGGTGGTTGTAAAGATGATTTTAGGAAAGTTTTATGTTTCGTAAATCTAATTCTAATTGCTCATAGACCTTAGAGCGGTCTTGTCCATTATCCTCAGCTTCTATAAGCCTATAATGACTGTAAAGAGTAATTAATTTATCAAGGTCATATTTATACTTTTTTGAAAGCTCCTTTATAGAACTAATTATTTTTTCACTTCTATTTTCAAACCTTTCTTTAAATTTACCCATGCTAAGCCATTTCAGCCTTAATGGATGGATGTATGTCACTCCAAAAGATTTTTTTCGTATTCTTTGGTAAATCTCTATTTCCCTTTCAATATCTTCCTCAAATGGCAACTCAAGGATCTTGTGAATTTTTTCAAGAATGCCAGTTGGCCTGCTAATGGGATAACGTCCTGTTAGAACTTTGGTTTCTCTTAGGGCATAGGCCGCGGCATCTCTCAAAGAGAAATTTAGAAATGGCTCTTCTTCTGTCCAACCATATTGTTTGCCTGTTGCTCCATCTATTAGTGGAATGCGCTTGCGAAATCTAAATATCGCTGTCCATTTCTTATAAATCTCTTTGATAGCCCACTTTCCTAAATATTCTTTAATATCTGAGGGCCAATCGCCGATTAGGGCGTCTGCTGCTTTTCCCGTGGAAATACCCTTCTGGCTACAAAGATTATTGATGGCCCAATAAAGATTAACATCCCTTTCTATTAATTCCGCCGTGTTAGACTGGCCCCTTCCCTCAAGGAATTTATCCCATTCACTTAGCTCCATCTCCTTAAAATCACCTCGTTGTTTTAATTTTTTAATATCAACTTTTCCTTCATAGAGTTCAGCAAACTCTTCTGGTGAAAGTTTAAGATGTACATCGTAATAGACATGATGACCCTGGTCACAAATTTTAAGGAGATACGTTTTAACAACTTCAAATCTCTTTGGAGTTTTCCTTTGCAAATTGCCACCCCCACAGTGATTCGGTAAGAGTTGAAGGGAAGGGCAGCCGGGAACTGCCTTTTCGCTACCGGTGAGTTATCTCCCCATAAATAAAAAAGCCCAAAGGATTGCTAACTGGTATAGACAACCAGCCTATAGCCTTACGAACTATAGGAATCCTTAGGGCCTTTAATTGGTTTTGTTTTATTGTCTGTCTATGTTTTTTAGCTTTCATTCAATTTTTATACTACATTTTGTGACCTAAAAAATCAATTCTACAGTATAATCAGTTTTTTATAAACCTGTATGCGCTGGACGTAATGGTTGCTTGGTCAACACTTAGTCAAGAAATTGGAAAATATACCCCCCTGTTTATCATTGTTTTTACTTCTTGTTCATTTTGACAATTCATGTTATGTAAAAACAGCTAAGTTATTGATATTCCTTTTATCACTCTATATCATTATGATTACTTTTACTAATAAAATCAATAAGTTACACACGTTCGCAACGTACAGGTCAGGGGTTCGATTCCCCTCATCTCCACCATAAGTTCAAAGCTTAGAAATCTCCTTTTTGGACGAAGATTCATCCTTTTGAATCTCCATAGGTGGTCCTGCTCTGAAGAGCGGGAATTTAACGGGGTAAACGCAGATCGTCAAGATTTTTAATATAAATAAACAATATAATAATTATCTGCGAGTATCTGCCCGCCCTGGCGCGACATAGCAGGTACATAAGCTTGCTTTGTTATTAAGGCCAGAGCTTGGCTTTTATAACTAATCCTTGCATGCCAGGCCTGCCCGCCATCTGGCAGGCGGGTCTGGGCCCGGGCGATAATCTGCGTCCTAATTAAAAAATAAGGATATATTAAATGAAACGAGATGCAGATATTGAGCGAAAGACACGTGAAACAGACATCCAATTAAGGCTAAATCTCGACGGAAAGGGCCTTTCATCTATCGATATCGATATCCCTTTTCTTGGCCATATGTTTGAGTTGATGACAGCTCATGGCTTCATGGATCTTAATGTCAAGGCGAGGGGAGACATAGAGATCGATTATCATCACACTGTTGAGGATTTAGGCATATGTCTGGGTAAGGCTATAAATCAGGCCTTAGGAGACAAGAAGGCAATCAAAAGATATGGGCAAGCCATGGTTCCCATGGATGAGTCCCTGGCACAGGTAGTAATTGATATCTCAAACCGACCGTACCTTTCGTACAAGGTTCCCTTAAAAAAGAGCATGGCAGGAAAATTTGATGTAGGCCTTTTGAAAGAATTCTTTAGGTCACTGGTAAATTATGCAGGTATTACCATGCACATTAAACTTATATCTGGCAGTGATGCACATCATATTGCCGAGGCAATCTTTAAGGCCTTTGCAAGAGCATTAGATCAAGCCTCTCAAAGAGAAGAAAGGCTGGATGATGTTCCATCCACAAAAGGCCTTTTATAGTAAATGTTTATCTTCTTTTAATAAGTCCCTTAAGATTGTTTTTCTCTTTTTTACCCTGATCTTAATTGTTAGCTGTCATATACCCAATTACACATCTAAACAGAAAAGCTCTTTTCCTCTGACGATTGAAAAGATTGTTGTTGTAGGGTTTAAACCTGCCCTTTCAGAGGAAGAGAGGTCTGTTCTTTTTCGCTGCCCTATCTGTGGAGCAACATTCATGGCAGAACCTGTATCAGGTGACGTAGCAGAGGCAATGAGTGTTTCTCTGTTTAACTATCTGGAGAAGAATCAAAAATATACTCTCGTTCCACCTGGACAGGCAAAAGGAGTGTATTCAACTATCCTTTCTCAAAACATAACCATTGGCATAAAAGACATGCTACAAAAGACAGGTAAATCCTTTTCATCCAATGCAGTGTTATTCGGATACATTTATCGCTGGACAGAGAGGGTAGGAACAAAATATGGCGTTCAGTCACCTGCCTCTGTAGCCTTTGATCTTCATCTTGTAAGCACTGATACTGGTTCTATCCTATGGAAGGATAGTTTTAAGAAGACGCAACTATCTCTATCAGAGAATCTACTTGACCTCTCAACCTTTATAAAAAGTAGAGGTAAATGGCTTTCAGCAAAAGAGCTGGCTCATATAGGATTGGAGAGCATGATTAAATGTATCGGTGATTCTACAACTCGTTGAATGTATATTCCATCATTCCCTGGCCAGTCTAATTTGTCTTGCCGGAGTTCAGCTGATACAACAGACAAAATATTATCGTAATAGCGACTAATTACAGGGAAGTCGCGAACAAACGTGATAATGTTGTCCTCCATATCGAACATACCGAGTTTTTTCCTTGACATTTGTTAGAAGACATGTTCATATTCTGAACGCTACTCTGTTTCGATAAAATTATTATTATTTTCGTTACTATCAATAAGCTATATTCAATCCTATCTGTAACTCAAGGGGCGGAGCTGCGACTACGCTATGCGCTCTGCGCCTTACCCTATGTTTACCCCGTTAAATTTTCACGTAAGTGAAACAGTGGAGCTAATTTAATTGGGGTTTCCGCGCCTGCCCCCTAAATTGGGAAGCACGGCTCATGAAGTGAAGCTATTTAACCGGGGCGCTTAGCTCATTAAGATGGACCCACAAGACCTTAGATCCCTTCAAATACTGGAAGAAATAGGCAATACTCATAGCCCGAGCCAGAGGTATCTGGCAAGAAAGCTTAATATCTCCCTTGGACTTGCAAACTCCTTTGTTAAGCGCTTAGCAAAAAAGGGATATGTAAAAATTATGACTATCCCCAGAAATCGAATAAAATATATACTCACACCACAGGGTTTTACAGAAAAAAGTAGGCTTACCTACGAGTTTATCCAGCATTCTTTAAATTTATACAAAGAGGCTCTCAACAAGTTTGAGGGTTTACTGAATGCACTTGAAAAAAGGAACGTAAGAAAGGTACTCTTTTATGGTGCGAGTGATTTGGCTGAAATTACCTTTGTATCCTTGAAGGCAACCAATATTAAATTAGTTGGGGTCGTGGACGATGTAAAGAAGGGGACACAATTTTTAGATTTTACTGTTAGATCGACATCGGAGTTGAAAAACTTCGAATTTGATAGCATTATTCTAACTGCTTTAGAATCAAAAGAGCATATGGTTCAAAAGCTTGTGGAAAAAAATATTCCACGAGAAAAAATTATTATGCTTGAGTAGAAACAATGTTCAAAGAAACTGGCCTTATAAAAGGAGGGATATGATGAAGCATTATAGAAAAACTTTACTTTTGGTCGTGGTAATTGTCTTTAGCATATGCTTAGCACCGCTGTTATCAGCAAAGGAGATGAAAAAAATAAATATAAATGAAGCTTCAGTAGCGGAGCTTACCCAACTCAAGCGGATAGGACCTAAAATAGGTAAAAGAATTGTAGAGTATCGCGAGAACTATGGTCCATTTGTGCTGCCTAAGGATATCATGAAAGTTAAGGGCATAGGTCCCAAAACCTTTAAGTTAAATAAAGATAGGATCATTGTAGAATAATCTTATAATTATTAATTGAGAGGTGTGTATGATTAAAAATATTGGAAAGGCGTATATTATTTTCATATTATTTTTTATATTTGTCTTACCATACTGTGCATATTCCCAGGGATGGCCTGTCACTAAAATTAAATCCTTACCTGATTCATCCTTTACAATGATAGAAGTTAAAAAAGATGGAACAAAGGTACGGCACTTTGCCTATAGTGATATAAATGGTAATATTGACATAGACCAATTAATATATTGCCTGGGTATCTTTAGCAATGAGAGCTGGTTGAAGCCTGAAAACATTGAGACTACACGGAAGAGCCTTGAAGAGCACTATTACCGGTTTAAACTGAATCAAACGAAAGAGGGAATACCAACAGCCATCAACATTAACACTGCCAGCCTTGAAGATTTGGTACGTTTGCCCAACATTGGTCCTGTTACAGCAGTTAAAATCTACAGATTCAGAGACAATTACGGGCTTTTTAAGAATGTTGAAGATATAAAAAAGGTCGAGGGTATTGGGCCTGCGATATTTGCAGGTATTAAGTATTATATTAAAGTTCGGTAATCTTCAATATATATTACCTAACGTGTTGAACATATTTATATGAATATTCTTGTTACAGGCGGTGCTGGGTTTATCGGCACAAACTTCATACGCCATGCCCTTGCTGTTAGACCAGATTGGCGTATCGTTAATCTGGATGCGCTTACCTACGCAGGAAATCCCGCCAACTTCGAAGATCTTGCTCCAGAACAGGCAGAAAGGTATCGCTTTATCCATGGTAATATAGGCGATACCTCTCTTATTGAACAGATCTTTTCTGAGGAAAGCATAGAAGGAATTATTCACTTTGCAGCTGAATCTCATGTGGATAGATCCATTCTAGGGCCTGAGAAGTTTCTGGAAACAAATATTCTGGGCACTTTCCGATTGCTTGACGAAGGTCTTAAATTTTGGAAAAACATGGGAAGGCCTGAGGAATTTCGTTTTCTGCACATATCAACTGACGAGGTCTATGGGAGCCTTGGCCCTGACGGATACTTTACAGAGAATACACCATATGATCCTTCAAGTCCCTACTCAGCCTCCAAGGCTGCTTCTGATCATTTTGTAAATGCCTATTTTCGTACCTACGACCTGCCTACCCTGATTACAAACTGCTCTAATAATTACGGACCTTTTCAGTTTCCTGAAAAGCTCATTCCTTTGATGATTTTAAATATTCTGGAGGAAAAACCTTTACCCGTTTATGGGGATGGTAAAAATGTTCGAGATTGGCTTTATGTTATTGATCATTGTGATGGCCTCATTAAAGTCTTTGAGCAGGGAAAGCCCGGTGAGACGTATAACATAGGTGGGGGTGCAGAGCGTCAAAACATTGAAATTGTTTATCTTCTATGTGACCTTATGGATAACCGTCTGGGACGGTTTGGAAAGAAAGAAAGTCGGAGCCTTATTCACTTTGTTGCTGATCGGCCTGGGCACGATTTTCGTTACGCCATTGACTCTACCAAGATTAAGCAGGAATTAGAGTGGAGCCCTCATCATCGTTTTGAGGACGCCCTGGAAAACACTGTAGATTGGTATTTAAATCATATGGATTGGGTTAATTCGGTACGAAGTGGGGACTACAGGAAATGGATTGAAATAAACTACCAGAAAAGGGAGAATGGTTAATAAGCCTTGGGCTTAGTAAACGATGAAATTGTCAAATAGGGAAACAATTGTGGCAAAAAAGCTAGTTCTAAATTTGCCAACTCCGTCCCGGTGGAACGAGAGTCCCTTCGGGAAAGGGCATGACGTTTAATCCCTGGCCATTCCAGCCAGGGATCAGTCTGTGTTGGTCTGCATGTGTCTGCGAATAAAATAAAGTGGGTATCCAGTTTACTCAACCAGCCCCTATATGTTGTGAAAAACATGTACGCTGCCTTTTTAGGCAGTTGAATATCTTTTTCGATACTTGTTCATAGATTATGGAACACAATCTATTTATGATAAACGTAACCATCTTATTTCACTTGCTAAAACTGCTGCATTCTAAAGAAGTCTGGTTTGGGCAGCTCCATCAATTTGGAAAAAGTAGCCTTATGGTGCGCAATGTCTGAAGCCTATATCTTGTTGTCGGTTGAGTAAACTGGATACCCACTTAAAATAAAAAGGAGAATAACGTAATGAAAGGGGTCATACTTGCTGGTGGTTCAGGGACTCGTCTATATCCAATTACTCGGGTAGTCAGCAAACAACTTTTACCAGTCTATGATAAGCCTATGATCTACTACCCACTCTCAGTACTTATGTTGGCAGGAATTCGAGAGATTCTCATCATTTCTACACCTGAAGACCTATCAAGGTTCCAGGAGCTTTTAGGAGACGGCTCACAGTGGGGCCTTTCCTTTTCGTTTGCTGAACAGCCTCACCCTGAAGGACTGGCCCAGGCATTTATAATTGGTCGTGAATTTATAGGCAAGGATAATGTGTGCCTGATCCTTGGGGACAATATTTTTTATGGACATGGTCTTCCGGATAGACTTCGAGATGCATACTCCAGAAAAGAGGGTGCAACTGTGTTTGGGTATTGGGTGAAAGATCCGGAGCGATATGGTGTGGTATCTTTTGATGAGGCTGGTCAGGTGGTAGATATCGAGGAAAAACCAACTCACCCCAAATCGAATTATGCAGTCACAGGCCTCTACTTTTGTGATAATAGAGTGCTCGATATTGCTGCTGGGCTCAAACCCTCGGCTCGGGGAGAGTTGGAGATTGCAGATGTCATCCGTACCTACCTCCAGTTAGGAGAGCTTTATGTTGAAAAACTGGGTAGAGGATTCGCCTGGCTGGATACAGGTACCCATGGATCACTTCTTGAGGCGAGCACATTTATTGAGACCCTTGAAAAACGCCAGGGCTTGAAAATAGCATGTATTGAAGAGATCGCATACCGAATAGGCTACATCAATGCAGACCAGGTTTACAGGCTTGCACAGCCAATGCAGAAAAATGGATATGGTAAATATCTTATGGAAATAACCAGGCATGAGAGCAGTTGATAAGCCATAGGCTTATAAATAAGCCAGAGGCTCATAAATATGAAGGTTACCCCTACATCTCTTCCGGATGTTCTCATCATTGAACCCAGGGTCTTTGAAGACAGACGAGGGTTTTTTATGGAGACGTATCATCAAAGAAGATACGAGCAATCTAAGATAGATTGCATTTTCGTTCAGGATAATTTTTCTCACTCTGTTCATGGTATTCTCAGAGGATTGCACTATCAACATAAGTATCCACAGGCAAAATTGATTCAGGTTATTCATGGTGCTATCTTTGATGTAGCGGTGGATATTCGGCAGGATTCCCCAACCTTTGGGAAGTGGATAGGTGCTCATATCTCAGACAAAAACAGGCACCAGGTATTTGTACCAGAAGGATTCGCCCACGGGTTTTGTGTGCTCAGCGAAACAGCGGGCGTCCTTTACAAGTGCACGGATTTCTATGCCCCTGATGATGAAGGAGGCATCCTCTGGTCCGATCCAAACATTGGCATTGACTGGCCGATAACCGATCCTATGCTTTCAGATAAGGATAGCCAATATCCTTGTTTAAAAGATGTGCCCCGAGAGAATCTCCCTAAATATTAAACCCAAGGCTTTAGAGAAATATACAACATGAAACTGCTCGTTATTGGGGAAAATGGCCAGCTTGGCTGGGAACTATGTATTAGAGGAGCGAACCAGGGTTTTGATATTGTAGCCTTAGATCTTCCAGAGTTTGATATTACTGAGCCTTCTATAGTTAAAAAAGCAGTAAGTCAGACTGGTGTCTTGTTGATTATTAATGCATCAGCCTATACAGCAGTTGATAAGGCAGAATCAGAGTCAGAGTTAGCCTTTGCAGTAAATCGTGATGGGCCAGCTTACCTGGCCGCTTCCTGCGCTGAAGCTGGAATCCCACTTATTCATATCTCCACCGACTATGTTTTTGATGGGAGGAAAAAAGAACCGTACCTGGAAACAGAACCAGTCTCTCCTTTGGGGATTTATGGCCAAAGTAAGGCAGCGGGGGAAACAGAAATAAGAAACACCTTAAAACAACATATTATTATTCGTACGGCCTGGCTTTATGGCCTCCATGGCAATAATTTTGTAAAGACTATGCTCAGCCTGGGAAAAGAAAAGGAAATATTGAGTGTCGTGGCTGATCAATATGGCTGCCCAACCTATGCAGCTGATCTCGCCGATGCGATCCTGATGATTGCATCCCAAATCAGTGAACGGCGTAATGTTACCTGGGGAACCTATCATTATTGTGGCAAGGGCGAAACTACCTGGCATGGTTTTGCAGAGGCAATTTTTGATTTAGCAAAACAGTATGATTCACTTATGGTAAAAAAAATAGTCCCTATCACCACGGCAGAATATCCAACTCCAGCAAAAAGGCCTGCAAATTCCGGTATGGACTGCTCTCTGATAACAAAAAATTTTGGCATTAGTCTTAGGCCGTGGCAGGAGAGCCTTGCCGATATGGTAAATCGATACTACCAATAACAAAATAACATTCTAAAGAACATAGCAATATATGAAGTCTGGCATTTCTCACGATGACCGCGAAAAATTTGGGTGCCAGCTTTAAGCAAAAATCTTTAAACTTTGATCGCTCAGCAATTTGTCATGCGCTTTGCACTCTGTTCCGTGCGTCATGCATTATGCGCTGCAGTCGGATTTTTACCACATGAAATGTTTGCCCTGTGGAATTCCGCTATGGCAGACCTACTACGGGGGATTCCACAAGGCGTACATATTTCAGAAATTAACCCTAATTTTATTAATGAAATGGAGAAATGAGCATGATTAAGATAGCTGTTGTCGGTTCTGGCTACTGGGGAAAGAACTTGGTGCGGAATTTTAATGATCTGGGTGCCCTTGTTGCTATTTGTGATAAAGATAGTAACGTGCTCGACAATTTTAAAGAGAAGTATGAGGGAATTTCCACCACAGAAAATCTTGATTACCTGCTCGATGAGTCTGTGTTTCAGATAGACGCTGTTGCGATTGCAACACCTGCTGCAACCCATTATAACCTCGCGAAGAAGTACCTTTTAGCTGGAAAACATGTATTTGTGGAGAAACCCCTTGCCCTGACCGGAGAGGAGGGGCAAGATCTCATTGAAATAGCGGAGAAAAACCGCCTCATTTTAATGGTAGGCCATATTCTCCAATATCATAGAGCCGTGATCAAGTTGAAAGAGCTTATTGCCACTGGAGAGCTCGGCAAGATCCAGTATCTATATTCCAACCGCCTCAACATCGGCAAAATAAGGGCCGAGGAAAATATTCTCTGGAGTTTTGCACCCCATGACATCTCTGTGATTCTCATGCTTTTGAGAGAAATGCCTGAAAGTGTTTGTGCAACAGGTGGAGAGTACCTACAACAGCAGATTCCAGATACCACTTTGACGACACTTGATTTTCCAAGTGGCGTAAAGGCACACATTTTCGTCTCATGGCTTCACCCATTTAAAGAGCAGAAACTGGTCGTGGTAGGTGATAAGAAAATGGCGGTATTTGATGATATAAGTGATGAAAAGCTCATGCTTTATCCGCACAGGATCGAGTGGCTTAATCGTATTCCGATCGCTGCCAAGGCCGAGGCAGAGGTGGTAAAATTGAAAATTGGTGAACCCCTCAAGGCCGAGTGTAAACATTTCATAGACTGCGTCACCAATGGACAACAACCTATAACCGATGGTAGGGAAGGGCTTCGAGTACTGCAAGTGCTCCAGGCATCGCAAAAATCCCTAAACGAAAATGGACGCAAGATCAGTTTGGATCAGAGCGCTATGCCGATACCAAAAAGACAACAATCAGTTTCCTCTGAAGCAGCAATGAACTATGCCCGCCCCGTAGCTTCGGAAAATGGTACTGGGGCCCGCCCCGCCCGCCCTGTGGAATTCCCAACTGGTCGGGACTATTCCTCTGGGGTAGCTTCGGAAAATGGTACTGGAGCCCGCCCCGTGGAAGGCAAAGCATATTCAACTGGGGAGCAAAAGGCTAAGAGCTACTTCGTCCATGAATCCGCATATGTGGATGAAGGGGTTGAGATAGGTGTTGGTACCAAGGTATGGCATTTTTCACACATCCTTTCCGGCTCTCGTATTGGTAAAAACTGCAATATTGGGCAGAATGTGGTCATCGGCCCTGATGTAATTATTGGTAATGGCTGTAAAATCCAGAATAATGTATCGGTATACAAGGGTGTAACTCTTGAAGATGAGGTTTTTTGTGGGCCCTCAATGGTTTTCACCAATGTCTATAATCCAAGGGGGGCAATTCGCAGGATAAGTGAGCTTCGCCCGACACTTGTCAAAAAGGGAGCCACTATAGGCGCTAATGCCACGATTATTTGTGGTATTACTATTGGCGCCTCTGCGTTTATTGGAACAGGGACCGTTGTGCTTACGGATGTGCCAGATTATGCATTAATGGTGGGGAACCCGGCCGAGCAGAAGGGCTGGATGTGCGCGTGCGGCATTCAACTCGTATTTAAAGGAAATAGCGCGAAATGTATGGCATGCAAAAGAAAGTATAAAAAGATAGGACCAGAAAAAATAGTTGAGGAATGAAATGAAGATTATAAAGATACCATTGCTGGATCTAAGAGCACAATACCAGACCATCCGAGATGAAATATTATCGGCTTTGGAGAGGTTTTTAGAAGCCCAGTGTTTTATATTGGGGCCGGAAGTTACCGGGTTTGAGAAAAGATTGGCACAGAATAAGAATCGATAAGATTCGGATGCTGTTAAGAGAGAATTTTAAAGAACGAATACTATTTATAGTTAGGATAGATTATATAGGGTATGTGAATAAATTATCGAAAGGCTACAAAAAAATATTGCAATTTCTGCACGAACGTCCCCTTTACGTAAAAGCACGCCTTGCGTTTAGCTCCATGCCTTTTCAGGTATGGAAGTCAACTTAGTCAACAACGTCCCAAAAGTTCTTGATGGAACTCACTAAAGCTATTGCCCCCGAATGTAAAATGGAAATTATCGGGATCAGGTCCGGAGAAAAGCTTCATGAAGTCATGGTGCCAAAAGATGACGCGCATAGAACCATTGAGTATGATGACAAATACATAATCCAGCCAGATTTCAGATTCTTTGAGCATCGTTTCAATTCCAATAATGGAAAGCCTGTGCTGGAAGGATTTGAATACAATTCCGGGACTAATCCATGGGAACTTAGCATTGATGAGATGAGAAATATTATAAGGAATTTATGATACCCTACGGCAGACAAACGATTGATGAAGACGATATAAAAGCTGTAGTTGAAGTACTCCGCTCCGACTGGCTAACCACTGGCCCAAAGGTGGCAGAATTTGAAAAAGTATTCGCTCAGTATGTTGGCGCAAAATATGCCGTGGTAGTCAGCAGTGGAACAGCCGCCCTCCATGCTGCAATGTACGCCATTGGCATCAAGCCCTGCGATGAAGTCATCGTTCCTCCGATTACCTTTGCCGCCAGCGTCAATTGCGTTGTATATCAGGGCGGCACGCCGGTTTTTTCCGATGTCGAACCCGACACGCTTTTGCTTGACCCCGATCAGATTGAAACAAAAATTACATCAAAAACCAAAACAATTATAGCAGTAGATTATGCGGGCCATCCCTGTGATTATGATTCTTTGCGAAAAATTGCTGACAAATATAATCTTGTTTTGGTAGCGGATGCCTGCCACGCACTTGGCGCGGAATACAAAGGAGAAAAGACCGGTACGCTGGCTGATCTAAACATATTCAGCTTTCATCCCGTAAAGCATATAACCACTGGTGAAGGTGGAATGATTACGACGGATAATGCCGATTACGCAGATCGTATGAGAATCTTTCGAAACCATGGCATTACCACCGACCACCATCAACGAGAGAAGCAAGGTTCATGGTTCTACGAAATGACGGATCTCGGTTACAATTATCGCATGACCGACTTACAGTGTGCCCTCGGCATTTCCCAGTTGCGGAAGCTGCCAAAATTTCTAAAGCGCAGGCGCGAAATTGCCGCTCGCTACGACGAGGCATTTGCCAGCCTTTCCGGGATAAACCCCCTTGTGGTTCGCCATGATTCGCTCCACGCATATCATCTTTATGTGGTCAGGGTTGATTCTGGTGCTCTGGGTATTGATCGAACTGCGCTTTTTACCAGCTTGTGCGAAAGAGGCATAGGCGTAAATGTCCACTATATACCCGTACATCTGCATCCCTTTTATAGAGACAAATTTAATACGGGACCGGGATTGTGTCCGGTTGCTGAAGCTGCTTATGAACAGATTATTTCTATCCCAATGTTTCCGGAGATGTCGGATTCAGATATTGAGGCTGTTATTGAAGCCATAAGTACATCGATCTAGGAGGACAAATTTAAGTTATGAGATACTGTAAAAAATGTTTTATGCCGGATACCAGACCTGGGTCCATATTTGACCAGGAAGGTGTATGTCAGGCGTGCAGAAATTATGCAAAACGAAGCAGTATGGACTGGGATTTAAGAAAAAAAGAATTGGACGAACTCTGTGATAAATATCGAAGAAATGATGGATATTATGATTGTTTAATTCCGGTAAGCGGGGGAAAAGATAGCCACCGAATTGTTTACGAAATGAAAGTGTTAAGAAATATGAATCCCCTCTTGATTACCATTGGGGATGCTTTTACAAAAACACAAGCGGGACTCAAAAACTATCGAAATCTCGGCGAAACATTTAATTGTGACCATATACTTTTCGATTTGAGCATTGATTTGTTCAAACGAGTAACGCGGATTGCTTTTGAGAAAACTGGTGAACCGCTTAAATTCATAGAAGCTGCTATTTACATTGTACCAATGAAAATGGCGATAAAATTAGGGATACCACTGGTTGCTTTCGGCGAAAACGCTTCCTATGAATATGGGACAACTATTGATGAAAACAATTCGGCCAATGAAACCGTGAAACGTATCTTTGATTCCATTGATGTGAATTTTTGGTTGGAAAATGGGGTGTCAAGGAAGGAGATAAATGCCATTGTTCCTCCAACAAATGATGAATTAGAAAGTAACAATCCTTTAATTATTTTCCTTAGCTATTATGTTCCGTGGAGCAGCACTACTAATCTGGATATCGCCATCAGGTATGGATTTTCTGATTTAGCTCATGAGTGGATTAGAGAAGGATATATCGAGAACTTTGAACAAATTGATTCGATTGCCTATATCATTCACCTTTGGATGAAATACCCTAAATTTGGTTTTCAGAGGACTTCTGATATAGCTAGCAGGCGTGTTAGAGAAAGTTTACTCAGTTTATCGGAAGCAAAAAAAATAATAAATGAATATGACTATATGATTGATCAGCGGGCATTGGAGGATTATTGCAATACCCTTGGATATAGCAAAAAAGAATTCTGGGACATTGTTGACCAATTCTGGAATCCGGATTTATTTGAGAAGGTAGATGGTGTTTGGAGAAAGAAAAAAGACGTATTCAGTGAAAATACGGAAGGATAAAGTGATGGGAAAGTTTACAGATCAGATGCAGCAATGGTCATCACAATTTGGCAAGGAATATACAGAGCGAAATCCCCATACCATAGAAGTAATGGATGAACTTTATAAAAAACAATTTGGCTTGACACGAACCGAGCTCAATTTGACGTTTTTAGATAATTTTGATCGATCAATAAAAATCCTTGAAGTTGGATCAAATGTTGGTGTGCAATTGCATGGATTACAGAGTATCGGATTTGAAAATCTCTATGGAATAGAGTTACAATCATACGCAGTTGAAGTTTCCAAACAAAATACTAAAAACATCAATCTAATACAGGGGTCAGCCTTAGATATTCCCTTTAAGGACTCTTACTTTGACCTTGTGTTTACTTCCGGAGTTCTTATCCATATAAATCCTGGTGATTTAAATATTGCCATGAGAGAAATATATAGATGCACAAGTGAATACATTTGGGGATTTGAATACTATGCAGATAAGTATTTGGAAATACCATATAGGGGGCGCAGGAATCTGTTGTGGAAAGCCCCTTTTGCAAAGCTGTATCTCGATGAATTTAGAGATTTAGAATTAGTTAAGGAAAAAAATATCAAATATCTTGATAACGATAATGTAGATTCAATGTTTCTTATCAGAAAAAACTCAAAAAATGATGAACAATAAAGTCATTGCAATTATTCCTGCAAGAGGCGGGAGTAAACGCATTCCGAATAAAAATATTAAATCATTCGCTGGTCAGCCTATTATTTCATATTCCATTAAGGCTGCTCAGTCTGCTGATTTATTTGACAGGATCATTGTTTCTACTGACTCAGAGGAAATTGCCGAAGTGGCGAAATCCTATGGCGCGGAAGTGCCTTTTATCCGCCCCGCTGAACTCGCGGATGATTTTACCGGTACTATCCCAGTGTCGCTTCATGCGCTGAACTGGTTAAGTGAGCATGGTTTTGCAACTGATTATTTTTGCTGTATTTATGCAACGGCCCCATTTATCCAGCCGGAGCACATAATAGAAGGTTTCAACCTCTTAAAGAAAAGAAACGCCGCAACTGCTTTTTCTGTAACGACATTCCCTTATCCCATATTCAGGGCTCTGAAAATAGGTGAAGATGGTTGTATTGAAATGTTCTGGTCCGAGCACGAAAATTCCAGATCAAATGATCTGCCGGAGGTATATCACGATGCTGGCCAGTTTTATTGGGGGAATACAAAACGATTTTTGACGGAGAAGAAGATTTTTTCATCAGATTCAGTTCCTGTTATTCTTCCCCGCTATTTAGTGCAAGATATTGATACACTAGAAGATTGGAAAACAGCCGAAAAAATGTACTCAGTCTTACAGATAGATAATATCAAATGAACAAGAATCTGATTATTCGCGTTGACGCAAGTACTCATATAGGTACGGGTCATGTCATGCGTTGTCTTACCCTTGCAGATGAGTTGCGCGGACGCGGCGCAGAAATAGTCTTTGTCTGCCGAGAGTTTGCGGGAAATCTCTGTGGCTATATCGAAGAAAAAGGCTATATTGTCCGCCGTCTTCCGGTATCTGATGTACCAGAGCAAGGCGTTCCGAGTGGTTTAAAACATGCAGCATGGCTCGGCGCTGACTGGCAAACCGATGCCAGGAAGGTTGAAGAAATTATCAAAGGCCTTGAGGCGCCCCCTGACTGGCTTGTGGTGGATCACTATGCCCTTGATGAAAAATGGGAAGGGTGTTTGCGCCCGTATGTCAAAAAGATCATGGTGATAGACGATCTCGCAGACCGTGCTCATGATCCCGACCTGCTGCTGGATCAGAATTTTTATGAGAACCTTGAAAGCCGATATGACGGTTTGGTTCCAGTATGGTGCAAAAAATTGCTTGGGCCAAAGTATGCCCTTTTGCGGCCAGAATTCAGGGAAGCGCGGAAAAACTTAAGAAAACGCGATGGACACGTAAAAAGAATAATGATCTTCTTTGGGGGAAGTGATCCGACCAATGAAACCACAAAGGTGCTGGAAGCGATACGCATGTTAAACAGGCCGGATATTGCGGTGGATGTGGTGGTGGGGGCTTTCAATCCGCATCGCGAAGTCATAGAACAGATGGCTTCTAATATGCGTGATTGCACCTGTCATTTTAACGTAGAAGACATGACTGCAATTATGGCTAAGGCCGAACTTGCTGTCGGCGCAGGGGGAACTACCGTATGGGAACGATGCGTGCTGGGCCTTCCCAGTTTGCTAGTCTCCGTTGCAGAAAATCAGGAAAAAACTGTTTTTGATATGGCCGAATCGGGCTATTTGTTGTTTCTTGGCCGATCTGAAGAAGTCTCAGTTGATTCTCTTTATCATGCGCTTGAAATTGCCATTCAATCCCCATGGCTTTTAATCTCATTTGCCAGAAAAACACTGTCTCTTGTGGATGGCAGTGGCGCAGACCGAATTGCTCAGGAAATAATGCCTCACGAGATTACGTTGCGCATGGCGACCATGGACGATTGCGAAGCCATCTTTAGGTGGCGTAACGCTGAAGAGACACGGAGGCATATTTTTAATTCTGAACTGATTTCACTGGATGAACATCGCAGATGGTTTATGGAAAGCCTTGAAAACCCTAACCGACAGATATTAATTGCCGAACTGTGCGGAAGATCTGCCGGTGTGTTTCGCTATGATATTGACGGGGGGTTAGCGGTAATTTCGATTTATACTGTGCCGGGCATTAAGGGCTATGGAATTGGAACACAGATAATCCGTACCGGCAGCAAGTGGCTTCGTCGCCATTTTCCTAATATTCATAAAATTCAAGCCAAAGTGCTTCCTGAAAATGTAGTGTCGAAGAAGGCTTTTGTTAACGCAGGATATACCGAACATCACATAACCTATGAAGAGGTTCTGTTAGATGAGCTGTAAAACTGAAATTAACATTGCCAATCGCAAAATCGGCCCAGGCCATCTACCCGTCATCATAGCCGAGATGTCCGGCAATCATAACCAGTCACTTGACCGGGCATTGGCGATTGTTGAGGCTGCTGCCAAAGCAGGTGCGCATGTTGTGAAGCTCCAGACATATACAGCCGACACCATGACCCTTGATATTGCTGAAAGAGAATTCTTTATCAATGATCCGGACAGCCTGTGGAATGGCAAATCCCTTTATGATCTTTACAAAGAGGCATACACTCCGTGGGAATGGCATAAACCGATCTTTGAGCGTTGCAGGGAACTTGGCCTGATATACCTGAGTACGCCATTTGATGAAACAGCGGTTGATTTTCTGGAAGAACTGAACGTTCCATGCTACAAGATCGCCTCATTTGAAAACACAGATATTCCGCTTATACGCAAAGTCGCAGCCACTGGAAAGCCGATGATTATTTCAACGGGCATGGCAACAATTGCCGAATTAGATGAAACAGTGCGCACAGCGCGCGAGGTAGGATGCAGGGATTTGATTTTGCTCAAATGCACCAGTTCATATCCGGCAACACCGCAAAACACAAACATCCTTACCATCCCTCATATGGCAAAATTGTTTGACTGCCAGGTCGGCCTGTCCGATCATACCATGGGCATTGGCGCGTCAGTTGCCTCTGTTTCCCTTGGCGCAACAATAATTGAAAAGCATTTCACATTAAGCCGCGCAGACGGCGGCGTGGACTCGGCATTTTCCATGGAACCGGATGAGATGAATGCCCTTGTTACTGAAACCGAAAGGGCATGGCAGGCATTAGGCAAAGTAAGCTACGGCCCCACAGAAAAAGAGAAAAAATCTCTGATCTTTCGCCGCTCGCTCTATATAGTGCAGGATATGAAAAAAGGTGACATTTTAACCAGAGAAAATCTGCGGGCGATCCGGCCGGGCCTTGGGTTGCCTCCAAAATATTACGACATGCTACTCGGCAAGCGCGTAAACAGGGACGCAAAGCGCGGAACCGCGGTTAGCTGGGAGTTGGTTGGGTAACAGCATGCTGGAATTAACTGGCCTTGCTGAAGTGCAACAGCGCTTATCCGGCGCAACTCGATAAGATGAATTTGCGAAAGATTCCCCATTTGGTTGCGGCTTTTGATGCTTCAACCAACCTTTCCGATCATACCCTTGGCATTGCAGTGCCTGTGGCAGCGGTGGCATTTTTCATTTCACTCATCAGACTCCGATAGAAGCCAAAATTTACCTCCGCACAAAAGGAGTCCATGTCCGTTTATAGCTATAAGAATTTGTGTTCAAAATGGTCATCCATCTGGAAGGTTATGTATACGAAAATTCGTCAATAATTAACTCAAGTTTATTATATAAAATAGGTAATTAGCGGTTGTTAATTATCAAACACAACAGATTAACAAGCGAAATTCAAGTTTTATGAGTTTTAAAGGAGCCCAAATAATGAATGATAGACAATCATTTGCTTTTGGTATCAATGGAATAAAAGCTATCGGGATTTCAAAATGGAGTAAGGATTTTTTTTGGCCCGTTTCTTATGAGGAGTTTAGGGAACTTTATATTACGATATGGGATGGTTTTCAATATATAATAGACACCGAGGATGAAGAATTTACCGAAATAGTAGAAAGTCGTTGTAAACTAGCCGTTTATTGGGCACAGCTAATTCATTTGGAAATTGTAAAAGATCGAATAAAGAGCCAGGGAGTTGAATATGATCGAAACGACTATCATACGCTTTTAAGATTTCAAGAAATCGATTTTGGACTCGATGGCATGCTAAAAAACCGTAGATTAAGAAAGTTTCTAAGCTCAGTAAAGATCTCCGTAACAACAAGCTTAAAGGGACGAATACATTTTCCAATCAAAGGTCTTGTCACAAACATTGGCGATTTGTGTCCCTTAAAATATGCTTATTTGCAACAAAATCACAAGTTAATAATACCTAGGTCTCTCCCAAACATCGTTGGGAGATTTAGCAAGATTAACTATGAATCTAATAACCGGACGCAAATTGATATGCTGGTCAGCAGACTAATCAGTCAAGTTAGGAAAAGGCTAGAAAGACTTGATATTCACTTGCCCGAGTCCTTGCTAAAGCATTTTCATACAATGACGATGTCTGAATATTTGATCTTCGGAGCTCTGCAGAAACAAATAAAGAAAAATATTGCTAAGTGGACATGGGGAGATATCTTAGCGGGGGGTATAGGGAATCCTCTATATAGATGCATACTTATTGCCAACTCGAGAATAGGGGGGCACTCAATAGGAGTTAGCCATGGGAACAACGTTGGGCTCTATCAACATCCCCTGTATTTCAGACAGGAGCTTTCTGCAGTGGACGAATTTCTGGTTCCTACTAAAGAGGCCCGGAACAGTTTGCGCAAGATTATAAACAAGAGCGAACATCTAAAGAAAATCAGTACTAGAATAACATCCGTAGATGTGCCTATATACAAAAGACAATGGGATTCTGAAAAGATTAAGCCTATTTCGAAAAGAATACGGCGAGTTATGTATATGGGATTCCCTTTTGTTTATTATAGAGATTTTGAATATCCCGAGACGTTTACACCTATACAAGTAGATTTCGAATACAGAATTCTATCCTTACTTAAGAGTAGATATTTTGTTATTTATAAGGCACATCCTGACAGATTATTAGAAAGTGAAGAGGGGAAGATTTGGGCTGACATTGTTGACAAGATAGAAACGAGGCCATTTGAAAATGTATACGATGATGCAGATGCTTATATATTCGGAAGTACTGGATCGACGACATTTTGTTTTTCACTTCTGACGAAAAAGAGGGTTATCTTTTTTGATACTGGTCACCCTATACATGCAGAAGAACCTAAAAGACTATTGCTCAAGCGTGCAATTGCAATAAAGGCTTGGTTTGATGAGAGAAACCGTTTGATGTTTGATGAAGAAGAACTTCTGAGTGAGTTGGTAAAACCGCCAGAGGAACCGGACACCGAATTTATTCGGAAGTATATGCTACCTTAGTCAAAATATTGGATTAAAAATAAATGTCTAAGCACAAAGTTAACATTTCAATAAAAGAGTTTGAAAGGATTAAAAAAGGATATCCGAAAAATTCAAACAGGTTAGACAAGATCGTCGAATTTGCAGGTCCCAAGGCGATTCTTGATATGGATAAGGTGGAAGGATTACCTTATATGCTCACAGATGAACTTTGGCGATTGACATTAAATATCAATAAAGGCAACTTTATAAGTTATTTTCTTCAGTTAAAAGAAATACTTGAGCTTCCAAAAAGCAAAGTATTCAGCATTTTGGAGGTCGGTCCAGGTAACGGGATATTTAAATCGCTTCTTACCAATTTCCCCTATAAATTAACAACAGTGGATATAAATCCCGATAACAGGCCTGATATTGTCTGTGATATTTTAAAAAGCCCTATCAAAGATGGCGTATTTGACATGGTTGTTTGTTTCCAGATGCTGGAGCATCTTCCATACAAGTATTTCGGACAAGTCATCAAAAACCTGTCCTCTTTTGCAAAGAATTATGTTTTTATTTCCATTCCGTATCAAAGCAACAGTTTTAGTATCAGTATAAGGTCAAGACTTGTTAATCGCTTTTTATCTCGCTTTAGCGGAGAAAGAAATTTTTATTTGCCTATCAGGTTACCTGTTAAAGATATTGATGAGCAAAAAATGATGCAAAGAAAAGATAAACATAACCCACATTACTGGGAAGCAGGGAGGAAGAGTTTCCCTATAGAAAGAATTCTAAAAGATATCAAATCTAACGGCTTGACCATTCTAAAAAAGTTCCACAACCCCGATTTTCCTTACCACTATTTTATTCTGTCATCTGTTGGGTAATAATTCTCAAATGAAAATACCTATTTTTACAAATGTTATAAAATATTTTTCTGTTTTTTACCGTTATGTAGGTAATAAAATATTTTTCTTATGTATTTTAGTTTTTTTAGCCGGACTTAGCGACAGCTTCGGAATTTCCATGATTTTACCTCTTCTGAGTATCGGAAACACAGGAAATACAGCCGATACTTATACAAAATTTATCTATCGCCTCTTTGAACTGTTTGGTTTAGAAGTGACTCTTTTCCCCATTCTCTTTCTCATGGTTGTTGCATTTTCATTTAAGGGTTTGTTCACCTTTGTTCAAAGATATGTCTATGCGAATATAACAGCAAATCTCGCAAGGGATTTACAGATAAGCATGGTCAATAAGTATACACAGATGAAATATAGTTATTATGTTAATTCGAATATAGGATATTTAAATAATATCATTACGAAGGAAATTGAAAGAGCAGTAGGTGCATTTAATAAGTATGTTGAGGTACTTGTCTTTATAATTTACATAATTTTATATTTATCTGTCGCTTTCGCGATTAACTGGATTATGACATCTATTGTAATTGTATTATCATCTGTTTTATTTATGCTATTTAGATCATTTTCTGAAACACTTAGAAAGCTATCACTATTCGTATCACAAATGAATGCTTCAATTCAGGCAACTCTTATTCAGTTTATTTATAATTTTAAGTACTTGAAAGCTACTCAGAGCTTTGAACATCTGAACAGTCAATTAAGATCAAAAATAAAAAACCTTCGTAATGCAATATTCCGATCTGAAGCTATTAATGCTGTCCCTTTTTCATTAATAGAACCTTTAACGGTGTTGTTCCTGTCAGGCATCATCATTTCTCAAGTTAGCTTAATGGGGAAACCGCTGGCGGGAAGTATTATTTTGCTTGTATTTTTTCATAGAACCTTTACACGTGTGTTCGGTTTTCAGCAGGTATGGCAACATTTTTGTTCATTTATTGGAGGAGTTGAAGTTCTGGAGCAGGCTAGAAGCCAAATAGAAGCCAATAAAGAAAATCGAAAAGGCAAGCCTATATCAGTATTAAAACATAGTATTGTTTTCCAGAACGTAGACTTTCATTATGGAGAAAGACAGGTACTTTTTGATGTTAATTTAGTTATTCCTAAAAACAAGACTATTGGTATTGTTGGTGAATCCGGTGTAGGGAAAACTACAATTTTTGATCTTATCGCTGGTTTAGCGTTTCCTAATGCAGGAAATATTTCAATAGATGGAAATGATTACAGGGAATTAAATATTGCAAGCCTTCGAAGGATGATCGGATATGTCACGCAAGATCCGGTCGTATTTAATGATTCCATCGCAAATAATATATCATTTTGGGAATGTAGTAGTAAGGACAAAGAGTGTCTACAAAAGATTGAACATTCTGCAATGCTATCCAACTGCGCAGATTTTATAAAAGAGACACCTCTTGGTTATATGACTATAATTGGAGATAAAGGCGTTAAACTTTCAGGAGGTCAACGCCAGAGAATAGCAATTGCAAGAGAATTGTTCAAAGAACCACAAATAATGATATTTGATGAGGCTACAAGCTCATTAGATACAGATTCAGAACAATATATTCAAAATAGCATTAATAAGATGATGGGGAAATGTACAATAATTATTATCGCTCATAGATTATCTACTATTAAAGATTGCGATTACATTTATGTACTTTCCAAAGGAAGGATTATCGAAGAAGGAAGATATGATGAACTCTATATAAATGAAAAAGGTTTATTCCGAAAAATGTGTCTTGCGCAACAAATATAATACCCAAACGATTTTCAAAAATCCAACAGTAACCGTAACAACAATGGGCAGCTCAAAATAAAGAAAGGTATGGAAACAACAGTAATCAATAACCCCAGATACAATTGGGTAAATGATCGAATCAACGATGATTCGATATATTTTGTCGGTGGCTGCTGGTGGCAAAATAACCACTATACTGAAAAGAAAGCCTGTAAAAAAATAAAGAAAACATTTGAACAATTCTTAAAAGATCAAGAAGGTATATTTCCACAAACAATCAAAGATCAAATTGGGAAGCTTACCGGCCATTATGCATTTATTATTGATTCGCCGCACTTTATGATTGCTTGTGCAGACAAAATCAGATCCTATCCAATCTTTTATGCTAAAACATCCGACGGGTTCTATATTTCAAATTCGGCTATAGATTTGCAGGCTAATGCTAACCTGACTGAGTTCGATAATGATTCAGTCCTTGAATTTCAGATGTCAGGGTTTGTTACAGGATCAAATACGCTTTACAAAGGGCTAAAGCAACTTCAGGGCGGAGAGTTTCTGTTTTATAAAAAAAATAATAACAAGTTATTAGTTGAGAGGCATTTCACTTATTTTCCTTCAAGTTTATTTGAATTATCCGAACAAGATTTGCTCAAAAAGCACGATGAGGCGATCAATTTAACATTTTCAAAATTAGTCAGTTCATTAGATGGCGCACCAGTGTGGATTCCTTTAAGTGGTGGTTTAGATTCGCGTTTAATATTGGCTAAAATGATTGAATCAGGGTACGACAACATAAATACATTTACCTATGGAATTCCACAATTATGGGAAGTCAAATATGCACGGGAAATCGCGAAATCAGTAAAAATTAAATGGCAATTTATTCTTTACGATCCGCATCAAATTAAAAAAATATACCACACAGTTGAGCGGGAAAAATACTATCGATTCGGGTCCGGATTGTGTTCAGTTCCTTTTGTAAATGAATATTTTGCGCTTAACTTTCTTATCGAAAAACAGATTATACCTGAAGACTCTGTAATTATAAATGGTCAAAGTGGAGATTTTCTGACCGGAGGTCACATACCTGCCGGATTGGGAAAAACTAAAAATTCAATTGTCAGTTTTGAATATCTTCTTAATCTTATTACCGAAAAACACTTTTCTTTATGGTCAAATTTAAAATCTTCAGACAACTTAAAGATAATTAAAGAGAAAATTAGAAAGGCTATATTACCATTTATTAGCGGGAGTATGAGTCTTGATACTGCTGCCTGTGCATATGAACTCCACGAATGGCAGGAACGGCAATGCAAATACGTTGTCAACGGGCAGAGGGTCTATGACTGGTTTGGGTTTGATTGGAGATTGCCTTTATGGAGCGATGAACTAATGGAATTCTGGCGTGATGTGCCATGGAGAATAAAATTTGGACAACGTCTTTATAAAAAGTACCTGACACAATACAATTCTAAAAATTTGTTCGATCTGGATATTAAGGTAAGCAGAAATTATTGCCCACCTTTTTTGAAATTGCCAACTCGTATTTATTCTGGCTTAGCTAAAATATTTAATCTGGATGATGATTTTTTTAATAGAACTTTTATAAAGTACTTCGGTGCTTACTCTCCATATTATCCCCAAAAAACATACTTTGAGTTCTTAAAAGATTCCAGATATCATCGCAATACCGTATCATATTACTCAAAGATTTTATTAAATTCTTTGAGTAGATGAGTCAATTTTTTTGATGAAATTGCTTTTTATAACACGACTTTTTAGCGGTTTAATTCCATCCATGGAAAAAGGAAAGTGGATTCCATTCGGAGTACCGGCTTTTTACAAACTTATTGAAAAGATCAATGAAAAAAAAATACCAGCCGATGTCATCTTTTTGTGTAAAACAAAAGAAGAAAGTAATAATTTTAGAAAAATTACAAAAATCAATTTTTCTGAACTTGATATTAATTTTCATATTATTCCTTTTTATAATGTTAGCTTTCGAATTAATTACTTAAATTTACTTTTCAATGATATTTTTCATACCATGTACCTGCTTTACAGGTTGTTAGGTTTTAACTATAAGTTGATCTATACTGATAGAGCGAATTTAAAATTTGCGTTGTTAAGTTCATTGCTGCGTTATCCCACTGTTTTACGATTTTTAGGTATTGGGAGTTTGCATACATTCTTTTTGGCAAATAAAAATAAGCTTCTATTCCCAATTCAATATTTGAGCTTAAAAAGGAAATATGATTTAATTATTTGTTCAGAAGATGGAAGTCCTTCAAGATATTTTTTCAAAAAATATTTTCATCTAAAAACTCCATGTAGAATACTTTTAAATGGAGTCTCGAAATCCTTAACTAAAAAACCTTCATTCTCAATACGGGAAAGACATAATATTGACAGCAAAACACCTCTACTTCTATTTGTAGGAAGATTAACTGAGGACAAGGGAGCAGGTGAGTTTGTCAATACTTTAATTAAGTTAAAAAAAACTTCTAAACAATTTCATGCCATCATTATTTGTGGGGGCGAAAAAGATGATCGGTTAGAAAGAAAAATTATAGATAATTCCCTTGAAGACAGGGTTTCTTTTGAAAGATTTATTCCACATTCCTTAATGGCAGAGTTTTATAGACAAATTGATATTTATATTTCATTAAATAAATATGGCAATTTAAGTAATACTATTCTGGAAGCGATGAATGAAGGCAAATGTATTGCAATGCTCGGAAAAGATGAAAAAGACTATACTGATGAATCAACTGAGAAGCTTATTCCTAAAAATGTCGCTCTATTTATAGACAGAGATAACATTGTTGACGATCTTACTGCCAAACTGGCGAATTTATTTGAAAACCAACAGAAAATCGCAATGTATTCCGAACGAATGCGTAAATTTGCTAATGATTTCCTTTGGTCCTGGGACGATAGAATTGATTATGAAGTTGGGTTGCTGCAAAAAGTGGCAAGGGGAGAAAGAGTTTTCGGACGCACAACATACGACAATTAAAACGCTTTTTGATTCAAATTGAAAAAAATCTCCGTACTGACAACAAACGCTCGAATACCTAATTTTTTTATATACCCGATAAAAATAAACAAAGCTCTGCTTCATGAAACGGGTTATGATATTAATTTTATTTATAAACCTAAAAACAAGAAATTGTCCTGCGATATTCTTTGTTTGATGTCGATTTATTTTACGGAGTGGTGGCATATTCCTGAAAGAGTGGTAGAATTTATAGAAGAAGCAAAAAAGTATTGCAACAAAATAGTCTGGCTTGATGACAATGACAGCACTGGAGTTACACACTTTGAGCTTTTACCTTATATTGATCTTTATTTAAAAAAACAATTACTCAAAGATAAGACACAATATTCTAAAGGATTATATGGCGACCGCCTTTTTACTGATTTTTATCATAAAGAGTTCGGTATCGTTGATGAAACAATCTATCAATCGAAACCACTTGATCTGTCGTTAGCACATAAAGTACAGCTTTCCTGGCATATTGGACTGGGTGATATGGCTGGTGACATTCTGCCACGCTCGGCAAAATTTATTCGTTCACATATGCACCCACAATATCCGAAAGTATTACAAGATGTTAATGGATCAAGAAGCTTCGATTTTATGTTTAAAGGTACCCGTAAGTATTTCCGTAATACTGTATCTTTCCACCGTGAAGAAATTGGCAAAAAATTAGATAATATGACTCAATTGAAAGCGGTTCTTCGGGGCAGGGTATCTATACCTGAATATAAGCACCAGATGTGTCAATCAAAAATTGTAATCAGCCCTTTTGGGTGGGGTGAGATAGGAGTCAGGGATTTCGAAACATGGATATATGGGGCAGCATTAATGAAACCTGATATGTCACATATGGAAACCTGGCCGGACGCATTTATTCCTTTTGAAACATATTATCCAATTAACTGGAATTTTGATAACCTGGAAACAGGCATAAAACGGCTGCTCGATGATGATCAGCTCAGGGTAAGACTTGCTAAAAACGGCCAAAATATTTATACGCGAATGACATCTGAAGAGGGTATGGAAGATTTTTGCAACTGGTTTGTCCGGCAGATAGAAAGATGAACTTAAATAATAAATTAAACCCCACAGAAAAGCATTTTGATGAAATATTTGCAGATAAAGCTAAAATTGAATATCAGCTCGACATTCGTAAAATGGGGCCTAAAGATAAGCGAATAGTCGATTTATTAGAAAGACATGGAGTCAAAGGCAAAAACTGTCTTGATGTAGGACCGGGCACGGGCAGATGGATAAAATTCCTAAGACAAATGGGCGCTAAAAGTATTACCGCTCTTGACATATCTGATCAGGCTATAGATAAATGCCTACCCTTTTGCGATGAAATAAAAAAAATTGATATTGAAAAAGAACCGTTTGACCTAAGTTCAAATTCATTTGATATTGTTATTTCATTTGAAGTTTTAGAACACCTGTACGATCCAGCACATTATCTAACAGAAATGCTGGGGGTAATGGATGATGACGCACTTCTCATTATGTCTACTCCGAATATGACATCATTAATCTCAAGAATAAGGATGCTTTTGGGGGAGCTGCCGGTGGCAGTCACCTCAGATCCTACCCATGTCCGCTTTTATCGAAAAAAAGATATTAAAGATTTATTCAAAAAATTTAATCTGCATACAACTTTTCTTCCCTCTTCAATATCACTTAATCCACTTAATCCCAAAAGCCGCCTTCGAATTCCGTCTATGCAAATAATTTCTTCATTAGACGATAGCCTTGTATTTTATACCTATAAAAGCAAATCCTGAAATAATCTTCATTGTTGATAATTTTTCAGAATACTTTTTAAGCAATGTTTCCTCGTACACATAAGGGTGAAAAATCTTATCGTCTGAAAAAAAGACGGCTTGAGATCCAAATAATATTATCTGTAATTGAAAACCACATAAAAAAACATTCATCGAGTTTCAATCATCAATTAAATATCCTCGAATTTGGCTGTGGAAATGGTTTTCAGATCCCCTACCTGCAAAAACTTGGTGTTGTAACAGCCACTGATATATTCATTCCCAACAATCTTAATCTAATGAAGCAAGCAGACTTTGTAGAATGTGATATATCGAATTCTCCATTTCTTGATGATCAGTTTGATCTCATTTATTCCAATCATGTGATTGAACATATTAGAGATCTCAATAAAGCTTTTGGTGAACTGAAAAGAATCGGAAAAAGAAATTGCCTTTATGCCTTGTCGGTTCCTACAAACGTATGGCTGTTGCTATCCATTCCTGCTCAATATCTCCAGAAATTCAGACTTGTCTGGTCGAAGCTAAGGTCGATAGATGAAAAATATTATAATAAATCAACCGAACACGAAATAAGCGATATCTCTTATTCAAATAAAAACTCTATTATACATAAATTGATGGATAAGCTCAAACCCCACGGCCATGGCATAATTCGTAGTTTTACCGGATGCTATCATGACTTTAAAATAAAATCTTGGTCCAAATTGCTCACCCAGCATGGTTTTAAATTGCAGGAGACATTTCCGCTATTACTGTATGCGCCATCGGAATGGCCAATTATCCCTGTGCTGCCAGTTCCAAACAGATCTATAATTTGTTCAAGTGTTTTATTTCTGGCAACCCAAAAATGATAAACACTTCAAGAAAAAACTCACTGTAATGAAAGTAGCCCATTTAATACCTCAACTTTTTACCAATACAGGTGGATTACAAGTCTGTTTGCACAATATCTGCAAAAGGCATGTGCGAAAGAATGTTGATACCTTTGTGTTTTGTTATGACGCCGATTTAAAGACCACAGTTACAGATTATAATCTCGTGAAATTATTTAATTTTAGAGCAATCACTCAGCTTTATCCTATCAGTAAAATGCTCGTTATATTCTATATCGACAGACTTCAAAAGAAATATAATTTTGATCTATGGCAAATCTATGGTGGATACCCTTTCGGAGCATTTTTAGCAGATTATTTCCAAAAAAAACACCTACCTGCCGTACTGCGTTGTTCAGGAGACGATATTCAAATCAATGAAGAAATCGGCTATGGGGTCCGAAGAAATACTAAAGTCAATCGAATAATTTTTAAAAACTATAAAAAATATCCTGCTGTTGTCGCGATAACAGATACTGTCAGGCAAGAATATCTAAAACTCAGCGTGTCAGCAGAGAGAATCAAATTGATCCCCAATGGAGTTGACATCGACCGTTTGCAAAGAAATTCTAAACAGGATATCCGCAAAAAGCACGGTATACCACCAGATAGCACTCTTATTCTAAGCGTTGGCCGAAACCATCCCAAAAAAGGTTATGCGTTAATACCTGACATTTTAAATATGGTGCTTAATCAAGGAATAGATGCTTATTGGATTATCATTGGCCGGCGAAGCAGTGAAATGAAGGAAAAAATCAAATCTCACTCATTAAGCGATAGAATCATTTTGGTTGAGGAAATTGAGAGCACGGGTAGCAGCTATTACCTTCCTCCTGAGGAGTTAATCCATTACTATCACGGTGCTGATTTGTTTGCGATGACCTCATTATTAGAAACGTTTGGAATCGTTTTGATTGAAGCGGTAGCAGCCGGTTTGCCTGTTGTGTGTTTCAATGCACCGGGCATTAGAGATGTCATGACATCTGACTGTGGTATAATCTGCCCATTGAACGACATCAAAGCTTTCGCTGATGCAATCTTTCGCTTGGTGAAACGAGAAGAAAGCCAGGTTTTAACCGAGCGCTGCCATTCTTATGCTGAGCGCTTCTCCTGGGATATTATTTCCGATAAATATCTGGAGCTCTATTCATACTTGCTGAATCAGAATGAATTAAAATCGGTTTGATGATGAAAATCCTTCATTGTATTCCAAGTATGGGAGGTGGCGGAGCAGAGCGTCAACTTTGTTATCTTGCAGAACAAATGCCACTTAAGGGGATCGACTTTCATGTAGCTTATTTTAAAGAAGGCCCAAACAGTAAGCGATTGAATAATTCAGGTGCAGTTGTTCATAAGCTGTCGTGTCGCAGCAACTATGATCCCATGATCATTTATAAAATAGTAAAAATTACCCGAAGTATTAATCCTCACATAATTCAAACCTGGATTTCCCAAATTGATATTCTCGCAGGCCTTTCCTCAGTATTCTTAAAAACCCCTTTAATATTATCAGAAAGAAACAGCTCTTTGGCCTATAGTGGCGGATGGAAGGATCGCCTAAGAATAGCCGCTGGAAGAAGGGCGGACGCAATAATTGCGAATTCTAAAGAAGGGATTAATTACTGGACTGATAAGGTTAAAAGATCTTTGCTAACAGTTATCCCTAACGGAATCCCTTTTTATGAGATATTGCAAACTCCAAAAATTTCATTATCATCCATGCAGATTGATGAATCAAGTGAAATTATTATTTTTGCAGGCAGCTACTACGATAGACAAAAAAATCTGTTTAATTTATTGAAAGCTCTTCAAATAGTTCTGCATGAAAGGGATAAAGCTGTTGCTATATTTTTTGGAGATGGTCCTCAAAAAAAAGATATTATTAATATAAAAGAAAAATATGAAGTTAGAGATCGAATTAAAATAATGGATTACACAAATGAACTCTGGAATTGGTTTAAAGTGGCAAATATAGTTGTATCTATTAGTAATTATGAAGGAAACCCAAATACGGTTCTTGAAGCAGTGGCTTCCAAATGTCCGGTGGTTATTTCTGAAATTCCAGAACACAGGCAAATTTTAGATGAGGATTCTTCATATTTTGTTCCGGTTTCTGATACAAAAGCTATTGCAGCTGGAATAATTAAAGCTCTTTCTGACCCTGACGAAGCTCAATGTAAAGCAGAAAACGCATATAATAAGTTAAAAATCTGGTCAACAGAAACCGTCGCTGATAAATATATTGAGTTTTATTATAAATTGTTAAATCAAAAAGGGTTCTGATTTATGATAATAATAAGCTCTTTGCATGAACACTTGATGTCTGAAATATCATATATTCTGCAATGATACATTCTCAAATGGAAATTGTTATCAACGCACTTTCCGCACGACGTGGTGGAGGACAGACTTATCTAGTAAACCTGTTGGAAAATCTTAACGATTTCAATGGAAACAAAATCTTTGTTTTAGCACCTGATTCATTACAAATTCCCTCTCACCCCAAAACAGAAAAAATCCGAGTTAACTGGCCAACAGAAAACCCTTTATTTAGAGCTTTTTGGGAAAGATATTGCCTGCCGGGTTTGCTAAAAAAACTTAATGCGGGCATTCTTTTTTGTCCTGGAGGTTTAATTAATACCCCTATTTCCAAAGATTATAAAACTGTAACTATGTTTCGCAATATGATTCCATTTGATAGGGTTCAGAGGGCAAAATATCCATACGGCTTAATGCGTATTCGCAATTGGATTCTCGAACGGATAATGTTGAAAAGCATGCTAAAGGCGGATCTGGTTATTTTTATATCTGATTTTGCAAAACAACTTATTAATAACCGTACAGGATTTAAATTAAAAAAAGCAGTAACCATACCACACGGAATAAATAATATTTTTAAAATTTCAGAAGAGAAAAAACCAAATCGCCCAAAATGGCTGCCAAAGGAAGAATACCTCTTATACGTATCAATTTTCGATATGTATAAAAATCAGTTTGAAGTTGTAAAAGCGTATCATCTGTTCAAGAAACGCCGCAACACGATTGAAAAACTCGTGCTGGCGGGCCACAATAAATCTGCCTATGGTAAAAAAGTTTTACACGAGATTTACAGATTGGGATTGCAAAATGATATCATTTTTCCAGGAGAAGTAAATTACACAGAACTTCCAGGTGCATATTATTACGCCAAACTGAATATTTTTGCCTCTGAATGTGAGAATTGCCCCAACATTCTTTTAGAGGCCCTTGGTGCAGGCCGACCACTATTGGTTTCCAATAAACAGCCGATGCCCGAATTTGGCGGTGATGCAGCGGTATACTTTGACGCTTCTTCCCCTGCTGAATTGGCAGATAAGATATCCGTCATTATGGATGATGACAATAAAATAAAACAAATGTCGTTGAAAGCGATAGAACAGTCACATCATTATGACTGGCGTAAAACAGCCGGTCTTACACTTAACGAATTCAAAAAGTTGTTGAGTGAACAACCCGCGTAAAATGAACATACTCATCGTCGCCCAGTATTTTTGGACGGAAAACTTCCGAATAAATGATTTGACTTTGGGTTCGGAGGAAAGAGGCCATTATGTTGAGGTGCTTACCGGGATACCCAACTATCCAGTTGGAAAATTCAATTCCATTGACATGTCCTTGCCAATCTAAACACATCATATTGTTTGCCATACATAGTAGCCACTTTTTAGAGGAAAATCTTGTTAGAATTAATAGCAGAAAAAACATTTAGAAATGGCCGACGACGTATTGACTCCTATGTTTTTCCAATCGCCATCGCCTCCAATATGTTTTCAATGTCTGCTTTTCTAGTATTACTTGGCATTATAGGCAAAGTAAAGCTAGCGGCGGATGTTGGGTTAGTCCAGGCGGCAACTGCGGCAATTTTTTTTGCATTTTCTGCCAATGCTAGGAATCTAGTATTGCGGGACGGAAAGGGTACGGTAGCAAGTCAATTATTAATCTTTCGATTTTTAACGCTTCCTGTACTTGCTTTTATTTCATATTTGTTAAGCGTTGGCGTAGCTGACGTGAAAGGGATTATAGTTGTTGCGTTACTCGGTCGCCGTTGCGCCGAGTGGATTGCGGAATTGCATATAAGCGAATCAGAACGAACTGGTGAGTTAAAGGTTGGTTATCGATTCATAACTATTCAGGCTGGTAGCTTCTTCCTGATAACGATAGCGATTATTTTCGAATATTCAGCAATGGTAATTGCTGGTCTTACGTTTTGGGCGATTTCACCCATCTTGCTAAGCTTTCAGTTCCTGGCAAATGGGATTACAAAGAACAGGCCCGAGTGGAAGTCAACCTGGAGGATTATAGTGCCTCATCTGGGATCTAGCTGGGTGATTAGACTCACTATTTATTTATTTCGACTTCTGCTAATATTGCTAGTTGGTAAACCTATTGCAGGATTGCTTTTTTCGGCTTATGCTGCTGGTGGTATGCTCAACTCGGCCTATACTTACGCCCTCGGTCCGAGCTTGGTGCTCCAGAGATCCAAGACACAGGAGGGGCATACACATAGAAATGCTTTTATTGTGGTTACTGCCATTGCTTTAATAGGATTAGTGATGGCTCTTTGGGCAGGTGCAGCAACTATACAACCAGTGGATCCCGAAAATCAGTCATTTTTCTGGCTTGTTTTTGGAATTTCAATGATTGGGGCAGGTGTTATGATTCTTGCCCAACGAACTCGGTTATATTTATTGCAGCTTTACAAGAGCGATGATGTTGTTGTGCCGGATGTTCTTGCTAATATCCTTATTATTGCCAGTGTACCGTTTGCATATTATCTATTCGGTTATGCCGCATTACCCTATTTATTTTTATGGAATGCGGTCATAAACTGGGTTTTTTATCAATTGGCGTTGGTTATGGCACCCTATGGTGATGGTTGTGATTATTATACCAGCGCTACTCAGGATAACACCATGATTAAGCGGTTAAAGCTGAATAGGCACAGGATACAAATATGTGTTCTTGTCCTAATTTGTTTGCCCGTATTTTTTCAGTTAAGTGGATCAATTTTTAACGCAAAGGATCTAATTTATGATACTCAAGGGTCACTTTTTTGTGTGCCACTTCCACTTTCGGTTCTTGCATGTTTTTTGGGTATAGCCTTTATGTTGCGCTATGATTTAGTTAAAATTACAGTTGGGTTTTTATTTTCGTTTTTTCTCATAATGGTGTTTTCTACTTTCGTTATTGCCAGTGCTGAAAAACAATTGGAGCTCGATAAAATGATTTTTCTTATTCAATTTATATTGCCAGTATTTGGGTTGGTACTTGGACATTCATATCAAGAGCCTGACAAAAAACATCTTCGCTTTGAGGTTATATTTTTTTCAGTAATCGCTATTATCGTACCGTTAGAACTTATCGCATCCTGGATTCAAAAGCATTTAATCCTTTCACCTTATATATATTTTTTTAGCATATATCAGCATCTTCAATACGTACCTGTAATTATTATCTCTTTGTATTTCCTATCATTACCAGTATTATTTGAATATAATGTCGGTCGCAAGTTACTTTTCCTGCTATCGCCGTTTATTGGCATATATGCGATTGCTTCCCTGTCAATGTTGGCTATATCACTGGCAGTATTGGGATCGCTGTTAACGCTATTTATTTTGGGGATACGAAGATCGGAGGTGCCTGCGTTTATTATAGGGATTCTTGTGATAGCAACTTTATTCTTATATGGGTTTGGATTAAAAACGTTTAATCCCAATTTTAAGCAAAAATTTCAACTTAATAGCCAAAAGCTTTCTTCGAATCTTCCAAATTTGAGGGAGCGGCAATATTATTGGAAATATTATTTGAAAGGAATTTTTGAAAATCCGAAAACCTCATTATTAGGGCATGCAAAGCGCCCCGATCGTAATAAATTTCCCAGCGCGCATAATTATTACCTGGATCTTGCCTATAATTATGGCTTACTTTCTTTGCTTCCTTTTCTATATCTAATCACACACACGATTATTAAATTAAAGAATCGTATGCGTAACGGTCCATTATCATTGGATTTGATCGCTCTTTCACTGGTTGTGTTGTTCTTCGTGCTTGTAGACAGCTCATTGAAGGTCGGTTTCCGCCAACCATATCCCGGAATTATAATGTTTTTCTTATGGGGAGTACTGCTTGCAAAGCTTGCCCCTCAATTGGATTGAATACTAAAGACAGATTTAGTCATCGAATGAAGATTCTATTGGTGAGCCAGTATTTCTGGCCTGAGAATTTCCGAATTAACGATCTGATCTCAGGATTGAAAGAAAGAGGGTATGATGTTCAGGTTCTCACCGGAATGCCTAATTATCCAAGAGGGCGATTATTTGATGGATACAGTCTGTTTAAACCTTTCAGAGAAATATATGAAGGCATACCAGTCTTTAGAGTCCCGCTTATTCCCCGCGGTAATGGGAGTCGAATCCGACTGGTGTTGAATTATTTTTCTTTTGTTTTTTTTGCCTGTCTCATAGGTCCTATCCGGCGATTAGGCACCATTGACCTGATTTTTATTTATGAACCTTCTCCGATTACAGTATGTCTGCCTGCACTTGTATTAAAAAAACTCAAATCTGCACCTGTAATGTTCTGGATGCAGGATCTGTGGCCGGAAAGTTTGTCCGCCACTGGCGCTGTTCGTTCAAAAAAAATTCTGAAAATGGTGGACATATTGGTAAGATTTATATATAGGGGATGTGATTTAATCCTTATCCAATCTCAAGCGTTTTTTGAGCCTATAAAGCACCAAGGTGGAGATCCAAACCGCATTTTATATTTTCCCAATAGTGCGGAAGACCTTTATCAGCCGGTTATACTTGAAAAGGATGCCTATGAACGTGCAGTAATGCCTGAAGGATTCTGTGTGACATTTGCCGGAAATATCGGGGCCGCCCAGGATTTTGGGACGATTTTAAAAGCTGCTGAACTACTGAAAGGCTATACAGAAATCAATTGGGTTATTATCGGTGATGGTCGAATGTTCCCATGGGTTCAAAGCCAGGTCATTAAAAGGGGCTTAAACGAGACGGTGCATCTGCTCGGCAGATATCCGGTAGAAACTATGCCCAGGTTTTTCGCTTTGTCTGATGCTCTTTTAGTAACTCTCAAAAAAGAACCTATTTTTTCTCTTACAATTCCGTCAAAGATACAATCATATCTGGCGTGTGCAAAGCCGATAATTGCCGCACTGGACGGCGAGGGGGCCAGGATCATTGAAGAAGCAGGGGCCGGGTTGACCTGCCCGGCGGAAAATCCAGAATCTTTAGCAGAGGCTGTGCTTGAAATGTATCGTATGCCTCAATCGGAACGCCAGGGAATGGGAATGTGTGGCAAGACTTATTTTAATGCACATTTCGAACATAAGATGCTCCTGGATCGTTTAGAGCTTTGGATGGAAGAGTTAAAAAAACATGAATATAATACATAGACTTATGTTTTGTGGAGAAAGCATATAATTCATTCACAACACATTCCGATTAACAAGAAGGGGGAAGTATAAGCATGCAGAAAAAAGTTTTAATTCTCGGCGGTACCGGAATGCTGGGACATACACTGTGTATGCAACTGTCCTTACAGAAAAATCTGGATGTCTATGCTACTGCAAGAACATCAAGTGGTCTTTCCCTGTGGTTTCATCCTGATCTTGTGGAAAAAATACGAGTAGGTGTAGACGCAGATAATTTTGATACGGTTATCAGAGCTTTCGCTTCCATACAGCCGGACATTGTGATTAATTGCATTGGCTTGATCAAACAATTACCGATGGCAAGTGACCCTCTTTCGGCTATTATTATAAACTCATTACTGCCTCACCGAATTTCAATGATTTGTCGTTCTGCCGGTGCACGGATGATTCATATCAGCACGGATTGTGTCTTTGACGGCAAAAAGGGGAATTATACTGAGCATGATTCCTCTAATGCAGATGATCTTTATGGAAGATCTAAATTCTTGGGGGAAGTTGCTTATCCTCCCCACTGTCTTACACTGAGAACATCAATCATAGGTCATGAACTTAAAGGGAAGCTCGGTTTGATCGAGTGGTTCCTTGCTCAGAAAGGAAAGGTTAATGGATTTACACATGCTATTTATTCCGGGTTCCCTACTGTTGAATTAGCACATATTTTGCTTGAATATGTTATTCCTAAGCCGGAACTTACAGGAGTTTATCATGTATCATCGGATCCCATCTCAAAGTATGACTTATTGAGTTTAGTTGCGAAAAGATATGCAAAACAAATCAAAATAGAACCGTATGATAAATTCCATCAGGATCGCTCTCTGAATTCTTCGGTTTTTCGCCGAATTACTGGCTATACGCCTCCGTCCTGGCCGGAACTCGTCGATAAGATGTACCAACATTATATTTCGTCATCATACGATAAACAATCATTATCATAGAGGTGTAATTTTATGCCATTATTCGAAAACAAAACCGTTGTTATCACAGGCGGGACAGGATCATTAGGCAAAACTGTTGTACATCGTGTGTTAAGTGGAGAATTGGGTACTCCTAAAAAGGTGATCGTCTTTTCCCGTGATGAAGCAAAGCAACATGATATGAGAATGGCCTATCTTCACAAACTGGTTGTCACTGATGAAGTGATTTATCGAAACTTCATGAATATACTGGAGTTTCGGATAGGAGATATCCGCAACTATACCGATGTTTGCTCAGTCATCAGGGATACGGATGTCGTGATAAATGCGGCAGCGCTGAAACAGGTCCCGACTTGTGAATATTTCCCAATGCAAGCATTAATGACCAATTGCATGGGCGCCGCGAATATCGTCCGCGCCATTGAGGAAAACAGTTATCGCGTGGATACCGTTGTTGCTATCAGTACTGACAAAGCGTGTAAACCGGTAAACGTCATGGGAATGACCAAGTCTCTCCAGGAACGGATATTTACCACAGCAAATATCTTAAACCCCCAAACGCGGTTTATCTGTGTTCGATATGGCAACGTGCTGGCTTCGCGCGGTTCGGTTATTCCTCTATTTCATGAGCAGATCAGGAACGGCGGTCCAGTAACTGTAACGGTTGCTGAGATGACGCGTTTCCTGCTGAGTTTAAATCAGGCGGTTGATACGGTATTTGCAGCACTGCGCTACGCAAAGCGTGGTGAAACTTATATTCCGGATGCGGCGGCTGCAACCGTGCTCAATATCGCCAAGGCTTTGATCGGTGACCACAACATTGAAATAAAAATTAGCGGCATTCGTCCAGGTGAAAAGATGCATGAAATATTGGTTTCTGAAGAAGAGATTCACCGCTGTGTTAAACGTGGCAGTTACTATGCTATTAAGTCTATGCTACCCGAATTATGTGACACAGACGAGCAAGAACATACAACACTGACAAAAGAATTTAGTTCGGCTGATAAGGTGCTCGATTTGGCTGGTACTATTGCATTGTTAAAAACACATCATCTTATGGTGGAAGATCTCAATTTGTTGGAAAGTAATGAACTTCTTCGATAATTTGTCAATAGATTATATAACATTGCAGTGCTACTGTGGAAAAGAGGAAAGAATATATGGCAATTAAAATCATGACTATTGTCGGTACCCGTCCTGAAATCATTAAGCTCTGTCGTGTGATAAGCGAACTGGACAAATATGGCAATCATATATTGGTACATTCCGTTCAGAATTATGATTATGAACTTAATGAAATCTTCTTTCAACAACTTGGGATAAGAAAACCTGATTACTTCCTGGATGCAGTTGGTGAAACGCTTGCTCAAACCATTGGAAACATTATTTCTAAGTCAGATGATGTGATGGAAAAAGAAAAGCCTGATGCACTACTTCTTCTTGGTGATACAAACAGTTGCCTTTCTGCAATATCTGCAAAGCGCCGCCAGATTCCTATTTTTCACATGGAAGCAGGGAATCGGTGTTTTGACCTGCGGGTACCGGAAGAGATCAATCGCAGGATTGTGGACCATATAAGTGACATCAATATGACTTACACTGAACACGCGCGCCGCTATCTGCTGGCTGAAGGTATAAAACCGGAAACGGTTATTAAAACTGGATCTCCCATGAAAGAGGTGCTGGAGCATTATGGGCCGCGGATAGATACGTCTGATGTTCTTGAACGGCTGCACTTAGAACCGGAGGAATATTTTGTTGTCAGTGCCCACCGCGAGGAGAATGTCGATAATGAGGTCAACTTTGGGAATCTGCTGGAATCTTTAAAGGCCATTGCCAAAAAATATAACAAACCGATTATTGTTTCAACTCACCCCCGTACCAGGAAAAGATTAGGAGATCATTATGTAGACAACCTGGATGCGCTCATCCGCTTTTTAAAACCGCTTGGGTTCCTTGACTATGTGAACTTGCAGATGAATGCTTTTTGCGTGATTTCGGACAGCGGTACAATCACAGAAGAATCATCAATTCTGAATTTCCCGGCTGTAACGATTCGTCAGGCCAACGAACGCCCAGAGGGGATGGACGAAGGGACCCTGATCATGTGCGGACTCAAGGCGGAAGGCGTTTTAGGGGCTGTTGAAATCGTTACTTCCCAATATTCCAGAGATATCAGGCCGTTCAATCTTGTTCGGGATTACGATATGGATAATGTTTCAAAAAAGGTCGTGCGCATTATCCTGAGCTATACCGACTATGTTAATCGAACTGTGTGGCAAAAATGAGCTGTTCTGCATGATAATCAGGAAGGATTAATATGCCCACTGTCCTTATAACCGGCGCTGCAGGTTTTATCGGAAGCGCGCTATGCATCCAGCTATCAACCGATAACAAAATAATAGGTGTGGATATTATAAAAGGGCCTGATAAATCCACCAATATTGACTGGGAGCATGCTGACCTGACCGATGAGGATTCAGTGGTCGCAATTTGCAAAAAGTATTCTCCCGATGTGGTCATTCACTGTGCCGGTATTGTGCACCAGAAGATCGGGGCCGTTGATTATGCTACTTATATGCGGGTTAATAGTGAAGTGACGGAGAATTTTGCAAAGGCTGCAACTAAAAGTAATCCTGGTGTGTGTTTTATCTTTTTTTCTTCGGTGTCGGTGTATGGGGAAGATAATTTGAGCGTATCGGTTTCTGAGGAAAGCGAATGCCATCCTTCAAGCGATTATGCTGTGAGCAAGCTTAATGCTGAGAGGCGGTTGATTGATTTATCTGATGAGGGCATAATTCATAATTTGATTATTCTACGTCTGGCGCCGGTATACGATCGTGAATGGAGTTTGAATCTGGATCGTCGTGTTTTTGCTCCGGGAAAGCTGGCTTATCTTAGATTCGGTTCAGGTACACAAAAAATGTCTGCATTAGCCAGGCATAATCTTGTTGATCTTATCGAATTTCTCCTGCAGAAATCGCCCAAAAATTCAGGGGTTAACATCTTGAATATAGCTGATGCAGAGGCATATGAATTCAACAAAATTATTCGAGTATTCCAAAAATCGGGCATTCGTCCAAATAGACCGATTATTTCAATTCCATTATTTTCCGTTTGGCTTGTAACACGGATTGCAGGTATCTTCTTGCGCGGCAAAAGAAACTGGATATATTCGTGTTATGATAAGTTGGCCTCTGATTTGGTTTTTGATAATGGAAAAATGATGGAGACCGGGTTTAGGCCGGTTCATTCCTTGGAGACTGTATTTGATGCGGAAATTGCGGAATGAAAAATTTGTTTTTATACATAGCCTCGCTTGTTTTAGGTGGAGCCGGTGCTTGGCTTATCTCCCGCTGGGGAAAAGCTCTCGGTCTGCTGGACAAGCCGAATGAGCGGAGTTCCCATAAAGGGCTTGTTCCAAAGGGTGGCGGGATTGGAATCCTAGCCGCCTTTGTTGTATCATCACTGCTACTCAATATTCCCTCGGGTTTCTGGTTCCCTATAACTGCCCTTGCCTTGTTCAGTTTCTGTGGGGACAGGATTGAATTTTCGCCAAAGTTCCGCTTGTCTTTACAGTTCATTGCAGCCATAATTTTTCTTTTTGGAATTAATACAGCCATCCAAAACCAAATCACCGGCTTTCTCTTGATCATTGCCATGGCTGTTTTTATTGTGGGAACTGCGAATTTTTATAACTTTATGGATGGAATCAATGGCATTGCCGTAATCACTGGTATAGTGGGATTTGGGCTTTTGTCTCTTTATAGCTTTCTTTCGGAGAGTTATAGCTCATTTGCAGTGTTGCCTATGTGTATCTATTTTTCATGTCTGGGATTTCTTCCCTTTAACATTCTAAAGGCGAGAGTTTTTATGGGTGATGTGGGGAGTATTTTGCTAGGATTTACCTTTGCTGGAATGGTTGTCTGGCTTTCAAAAGGCCTGCTAGATTTTATTTGCCTGGCTGCATTTCTGTTTCCCTTTTATGCAGACGAAATAACTACTATGGCAGTTCGTATAAGAGGTGGTGAGAATCTTCTCCGTGCTCACCGCAGGCACCTTTACCAACTTCTGGCAAACGAAAAAGGGATATCACAATGGAAGGTTTCACTTGGTTATGGTCTGCTGCAATTAGTTGTTGGCGTTACTGTTTTACTGCTTAAGCCTTTTGGAGGCATTATGATTTTGCCCATTTTAATGGCTTATTTTGTCGGTTTTACTATAGTCAGTTATTTTATTCGAAAAAATTTGACTACTGCATAGATTGAAATCCGAACAAGCAATGGGTTTTTGTGAATGTCAGTATTAGATTACTAAAATGATTAATTTTATGTAACTACCCAGATCCATTTTAGACAGGATTTACGAGATAGACAAGATTATTATGGATTTGGCATTTTCAATAATGCGCAAGCAAGTTGGAAAGCGAGAGATTTCTCAGGGCATTTTTACACAACC
>Ga0307427_1000216_pt1 | contig 41098 bp, 37 predicted proteins | sample SalMarWE160190MG_FD_202162 | JGI IMG/M metagenome (GOLD analysis project Ga0307427, IMG submission 202162) | Salt marsh sediment microbial communities from the Plum Island Ecosystem LTER, Massachusetts, United States - WE1603-190 | ecosystem: Environmental > Aquatic > Marine > Intertidal zone >...
GCAGGTGTTCCCTCACTTCACCTGTGTCATTCAAATAGACCATGGGCTAGGGTTTTAAAGAATTTTATTCATCCCCAAGGAGTTCTTTGATTTGTTTATAAATATGGAAAATCTTGACAGTAACTTTACAAACGTGTATCTTGACATATATTCCCCATCAAGTATGATTAATGTTTTGGAATGACCCAAGAATGAGGTAACCCGAAAAACGGTTTTAGTCATGGCATTATGATCATTTTCAATGCTTCTAAAGATAACTAAAACCTATTCTTTATTCCTCTAAGCTCCCCTTTGATGACATTGGGAAGCAAAACTTTAGAGATAATTAACTCGATAAATCACAGCGGTTACCTTTGAACAATCAGAACCGAGATAGATGTGTTTGAGTTGTCAAAATTAAATAACGTCTGCAGAAAAAGAACATTACGTTCCCGATCGCAGGAAAATTTCATAAAATCGACCCCGAACGCAAGCGAATTTCCCCAGACAGGACATAAAAATATAAAAGCACATAACTCATAAGTTGTTTGGTGTTAAATTTGATTAAATACAATTTTCAGGTAAGGTGAAAATAACCATGACAGAACAAAATAGAGTAGAAGCCGGTGGACTGATATATAAAGATCATAGTGCGATGGTTGGGCTCATCGGCATCCCCACCCATCCAGGTATTGGCGGCCGCTACTTTTCCGAGATCGCCAATTCCGGCATCCATGTTGAATTGATCGTAAACCTGTTTGACGGGGATAAATATGACCATATCCTAGTCTGCATTAACCGCGATGACCTTGATAAAGCGCTGAAGATCACTCAAGAAATCCACGAAGATGTGGGCAGCCAATCGGTTATCCACGATGCAAACGTTGCCCTGGTCTGTATCTCCAGCCTGGATTTCACGGAGAGCCAGACGATCGCCGGACACATGTTCAAGACCCTTGGCGATTACGAGATCAACATCCACGGCATCAGCACCTCCGTTTCCTCCGTCACCTGCATGATCAATGCAGCAGACCTCAGCAAAGCGGTAGAGGTATTACGACAAGCATTCATCTTGCCTTAATATATTTTAATAACGTTATGTTTTATGGTTAAAAAGGTAGATTGAAAGCGCAGTAAAATGAACTCCCCCATTTCGTCTCAAAATCACACGGGAACCATCGTCCGGATGATCGGACCTGTTATTGATATCCGCTTCCCCGACCGTAAATTACCCCGCCTGCAGACAGCTATTATTATCCCCCATGATGACAACGTGATCACCGTTGAGGTGCTCGAACACCTGGACGAGCAAACCGTGCGCGGCGTCGCCATGGAATCGGCGCAAGGCTTGCGCCGTGATATGGTCGCCTATGACACTGGTACACAGATCCAGGTACCTGTCGGCAAAGCCACGTTGGGCAGGGCATTCAATGTCCTTGGCGAGACCATTGACGGCGGTGAGCGTCTGCCCGCCGATGTCGAGAGAAAGGGCATCCATCAATCCCCACCCAGCTATGTAGAGCAGCGCCCCTCCAGCGAATTGTTCATCACCGGCCTTAAGGTGATTGACCTGCTGGCGCCCTTCGTACGCGGCGGCAAGGTAGGCTTGCTGGGCGGCGCGGGGGTCGGAAAGACCCTATTGATCATGGAAATGATCCGGCACACCTCTGCTGAGCATGAGGGCGTATCGGTTTTCGCCGGCGTCGGCGAACGCACACGTGAGGGCAATGACCTATACTTGCAGATGCAGCGTTCAGATGTCCTCAAAGATGCCATCCTCGTCTTCGGCGAGATGAACGAACCCCCCGGTGCCCGCTTCCGTGCGGTCTATACCGCCCTGACAATGGCAGAATATTTCCGGGACACCGAACATCAGGATGTACTGTTGTTCATCGATAATGTCTTCCGCTACATCCAGGCGGGCGGCGAGGTCTCAGCCCTTTTGGGCAGGATGACCAGTGCCGTCGGCTACCAGCCCACCCTGGCGACCGAGGTCGGGGAGCTTGAGGAGCGGATCGTCTCCACAGAGGACGGCGCCATCACCTCCATCCAGGCTATTTACGTCCCCGCTGATGACCTGACCGACCCCGCCCCCGCAGCGACCTTCTCCCACCTGGACGCCACGGTGGTGCTCTCACGGCAGTTAGCCAGCCAGGGCTTATATCCGGCTGTCGACCCCCTCGAGTCGGGCTCGCGCCTGCTCACGCCGCGCATCGTTGGCGACCGGCATTATCAGGTCGCCAGCCGCATTCGTGAAACGCTGGCACGTTATAAGGAACTGCGCGACGTGATCGCCATCCTGGGCATGGAAGAGCTGGCGGAAGAAGACCGCCTTCTCGTCCAGCGTGCCCGCAAGATCCAGCGCTTCCTGACCCAGCCCTTCTTCGTGGCGGAAGCCTTCACCGGACGGGAGGGCGTCTTCGTCCCATTGGATGAGACACTGCGCGGCTTCGAGATGATCCTTGACGGCGAGTTGGATGAGATTCCCGAGCGTATGTTCTATATGACCGGCACCATAGACCAGGTGATTGAGACTTATCATCAACACCGGGAAGAAGAAAAAGAAGAAGAACAGCCCGAGGAAGCTCAAGCTGAGGTGGTGACATGACTGAGGTTTTAGAGCTGATCGTTCTCACGCCGGATAAAAAAGTACTGGAAACTTCTGCTAAGTCTATGCGTGTCTTGCTGCCCGACGGCTGGTGGGGCATCCTCCCCGGGCATTCGCCCATGATCTCCTACATCGACTCCGGCATCGTCCACTATACAACAGAGGAAACCACCCGCTATATTGCACTCTATCAGGGCACAGTTGAAGTCCAGCGCAAACCCCACGAACCCACCCGCGTGAACATCCTGACGGCAGCCGCAGAGGAAGGTGAAGACTTAAACGCAGTGAAAGCCGCCCTGGAACAGCAGGCTGAAAGGCTGCTAAAACTGGCGAAAGAAGCTAACCGAGAATTCAACCAGATCAGGCTGTCATTGGAGAAATCCCTCCATGAAGCCCAAATCACGGAAATGGGTCTATGATGTTGGTGAAGCAACAGGAAAATCCTCAAGCGTATGACCTTCCTCAGACTATCAAAACGGAGGACTCACAAACCCATGATCGGGAGAATTCTTCAAATTTCATGGAACTCATGGCGCAGGTATCCACCCTGGCGTGGAATCTGGTGATCCCCATCGTGGGCGGCGTTATCCTGGGACATTACCTGGATAACCGCCGTGAGAGCGACCTGACCTGGACCTTGAGCCTTTTGACCTTGGGCGTGATAATCGCTTTCAGCAATCTCTACAACCTCTACATCGAACACGGGCAGCAGAAATTACAAGAGCAGGAAAGCACAGAAGAACAAGAGGAGACAAATGTTCAAGAAGCATAAGAAAACACTGACGCTGATCCTGGTTGTCCTTGTCGTGGTCGCTCTGGCACTGATCAGTTTCGAATTACGGGAAAAGACGGGCTTCGAACCGGAACCGGTGGCGGAAGAAATTGCACCTTCTGTCGTCTTCACCGTAGGTCCCGTTCAAGTCACCTCCACCGTCGTCAACACCTGGATCATGATTGGCGTCCTCGGGTTCGCTTCCTACTGGATCGGGCGGTCGTTCAAAATCCGCCCTAACATGATCCAGAATGCCATTGAATGGCTGGCGGAGGTCATCAACAGCCTGATCGCCAAGAATATCGGCTCGAAGAACACCGAACTGTTCTTCCCCCTCATCGCTACCCTCGCCATCTTCATCGGCATCTCCAACCTGCTGGGTCTGATCCCTGGCTTGCGGTCACCCACGCCGGACATCAACACCCCGATTGCCATGGCGTTGATCGTCTTCATCAGCGTGCCCTATTTCGGCATCCGCACCCGAGGTTTTTGGAGATATCTCAAGCACTATGTGGAGCCGATCTTCCTCATGCTCCCCATCGAGATCGCCAGCGAGATCGCCCGTACCTTTTCCCTCACCTTCCGCCTGTTCGGCAACATCCTCGGCGAAGAGATCATCATCGCCATCCTGTTCCTCATCGCGCCCCTCATCGTGCCCGTGCCCATGATGCTGTTCAGCATCTTCACCGGCGTGCTGCAGGCTTATATCTTTACGTTATTATCCACTGTCTATATCGGCGGCGCTGTCAAAGCCCATCAAGCATCAACAAAATGAATCATTGGATTAAGGAGTAAAAAATGGATTGGAATACATTACCTTGGGATAAAATCTTCGTGATCGTGACCGTTCTGGTCGCGGGTCCTGGGATCATCATAGGCATCACAGTGCCTGCCATCGGGCAGGCGATCGTCGCGCTGAGCGGCTTGAAAGCCATCAGCCGACAGCCGGAAGCCGGCGACAAGATCAACAGCATCGTGCTGCTGTCCCTCGCCATGCTTGAATCACTGGCGATTTACGTCCTGGCTGTGATCCTGATCCTGGTCTTCGCCAACCCCATGCGTACCTTCATTCTGGGAGGATAATCCTGGAATTCATCTCGGTAACGCACCCTAACTTAGAGAGTCAATCATGTTAGAGATTAACATCAGTACGATTCTATTGGAGATGGCCAACTTTCTCATTATGGCTTTTATCCTGAACCTCTTCCTCTTTAAACCGCTTCAAAATACGCTGAAAGCGCGCGAGGAGAAAACCACACAGATGATGGATGAAGCCGAGCAAGCCAGGCTGGAGGCTGAAGAACAACGGCTGGCATATGAAGAAAAGAGCAGCAATATCGATGCGGAGATTGCCGCCCGCAGGAATGAGGCGCGCATCATCATCGAACAAACCCGCCAGCAGATGCTTCAGGAAGTCCAGTCTGAAGTTGAGCGCCTCAAGCATCAGTCAAAGGAAAACCTGTCGAAACTGCGCGCGGATGCCCTCAGAGAGCATCAGGAGGATATTGGCTTGCAAGCTTCACGCTTCGCCCACGGCATCCTTGCGGATCTGATGTCCCCGCAGCTTAGAGATGCCTATCAGGTCGCCTTCCTCGAGCAAATCGAAAAGACAGACCTTTCCATGCACGTCGAGACGCCGGCGCCAGGGAAGGCGGAATTCATTGACGTGATCCTGCCCAAAGACCCCTCCCCGGAATATCAGGAGGAACTCTCGAAGCTGCTTCATCAAAAAATTAATCAGGAGTTTAATTTAAACGTGGAGGTCAACCCTGACCTGATCGCGGGCGGAATCCTCCGCTTTGAGGACATCCTCATCGACGGCAGTCTGCAGGGGCAAATTGATCAACTCAAAAAGAAATATCAACACGCAGCATAAACGAATCAGACCCATGAATTTACCTGACACCCAAAACACCAACCCTGAAAAGCCCAAACTGCACACAGAGGACCTGCGTCAAGACGTCCAGCAGTTCGTGGCGGAACAAAAAGCGCAGCTTGAAGCCCTGCAGGAGCGATTCTCGGATCAAACGGCAGAAAACCTTCAAGCTCTGGCGAAAAGCGCCGCTGAATCCCACTATGCCCTAATCAAACAGAACATCGGCACCGTCAAGAAAGTCGGCGACGGCGTGGCGATTGTTTCCGGTTTGCGGGACGTCACAGAAAACGAGCTGGTGCTCTTTCCCGATGATACCTACGGACTGGTGATGGACCTGCACGAGTTCACCATCGGCTGCGCCATCTTGGGCACCGGCGAGGACATCCAGGCCGGCGACATCGTCTATCCGACCGGCAGGGTCGTGGACGTCCCCGTTGGCAGGGAGCTGCTCGGTCGGGTGGTCAACGCCCTCGGTCAGCCAATTGACGGCTTGGCCCCCATTGAGACCGACACCTTCCGACCGGTGGAATTCCCCGCCACTGGTTTTATCCACCGCGCGCCGGTGAACACCCCCCTGCAAACCGGCATCAAGGCTGTCGATTCGATCATCCCCCTGGGCAAGGGCCAGCGCGAACTGATCATCGGCGACCGCCAGACAGGCAAATCGTCCATCGCTGTGGATGCGGTCATCAACCAGAAGGGGCAGAACGTCTACTGCATCTATGTCTGCATCGGACAAAAGATGTCCACCGTCGCCCAGATCGTGGAAGCCTTCCGCGAACACGGCGCGCTGGAATACACCTCCATCATCTCCGCCAGCGCTGAGGATTCCCCCTCGCTGATCTACCTGGCGCCCTATGCGGGATGTGCCCTGGCGGAGGAATTCATGTACGCCGGTCAGGATGCCTTGATCGTCTACGATGACCTCTCCAAGCATGCCATCGCTTACCGCCAGCTCTCCCTCCTCCTGGAACGCCCCGCCGGCAGGGAAGCCTACCCGGGCGATGTTTTCTACCTCCACTCCAGGCTGCTGGAGCGTTCCGCTCAGCTCTCCAGCGAGAAAGGCGGCGGCAGCATGACCGCCCTGCCCATCGTGGAGACCCAGGCGGGCAATATTTCCGCCTATATCCCCACCAACCTGATCTCCATCACGGACGGGCAGATCTACCTGGATACCAAACTCTTTGATGAGGGCATCCAGCCCGCCATTGACATCGGGCTGTCCGTCTCGCGGGTGGGCGGCGCAGCGCAGAACGATGCCATGCGCGCCGTCTCCAAGGACCTCTCCCTGGACGTAGCGCAGTACCTCGAACTGCGGGTGTTCTCCCGCTTCGGCACCGAGTTGGATATGGAAACCCGCCGTCAGTTGGACCGCGGCGAGCGCATCCGCACCGTGCTCACCCAGCCCCAGTATGAGCCGCTGCCGGTCGCCCATCAGGTCGCCATCATCTACGCCGCCACTGAGGGTTATCTGGATAATGTCCCCACCGATATAATCGACGAATTTGAGGACAAACTAATCACCTACTTAAAGCAGTACCACGCCGGCTTGCTGACCGAGTTCGCCGCCGGTCGCTGGCATGAGCAGCTTCAACGGGAACTGGAAAGCGGCTTGAATCACTTCATCGATAAACTGTATGAAAGCGGCTTCATCCAGGTGCCCGAGGAAGAGGATATGGGCTTCTGATGCAATCCATCAACGAGATCCAGAACCGCCTTCAAGGCATGGAGGACATCAAACACCTTTTGCGCTCCGTGCGGGCTATGTCCGCCATCCGCTGGCGCAGGGCAAAGCAGCACCTCGAGATCGCACAGGAGTATGCCTCCCACGTGGACGCCCAATTGAGCACCATCTTCGCTAAAACAGGCCCCGCCATCCCGGCGAGCATTTCCCCCAAACCCGCACAAACCAACCCCAAGCCCATCGTCGGCTTGATCACCCTCACCTCGGACCGCGGCTTGTGCGGCAGCTTTAACACCGGATTGGTGAGCAAAGCCATCCATGTCACCGAGATCCTTGATCGGAAGGATAAACAGGTGCGCATCATCTCCCTGGGCGGATACGGCGAGCGATTGTTCCGCAATGCGGGCTATGAGATCTTCTTCTCAGAGCAAATCCCCTCGCAGCAGGCGGTATCCTTCGTCAACATGCGCAAGATCATCGCCCACATCCGCGCTTTCTATGAATCGAGGGCGATTGACGAACTGAACATCCTCTACAACCAGTTTAATTATTTCGGCTCCTACACCCCCAAGTCCGTGCAGATCCTCCCCCCGACGCTGGAGGATTTACAGGCGCAGCCCATTACGGTGGATGAGGACCTGCGGGTGATGAGCGATACGGGGGAATTAAAAACCTTCCTTTTATGGGAACACCTCGCCGCCCGCCTGTACCTGGCTTACATCGAATCCACCATCAGCGAACACAGCGCCCGCCTGCAGACGATGGACTCCGCCATCAGCAACCTGGAAGAGCGCGCCGCGGATCTGGAGATCCAGTATCACAGCATCCGCCAGGAAAAGATTACCCAGGACGTGCTGGAAGTGCAGAGCAATATTCGGGAGCGGAAGAAGAAGATGTAGAAGTAGGTCATGCATGGTTCGTTCGCTTCGCTACCGAACCTGCGTGACAATAATTCATCCCATCCACGGAGCGTTTTGTCGTTGCCCCACCTGACTTGCGATAGGACTTGAATTATAATAAACAGGAGACGCCATTCACCGAGGGGTTTTTATGCAAAAACTGCTGTCAGCCTACATGAAAGAGATCGCCGACACCACCAAAAGAGGCGATGCACGTGAAGAATCCTATTACGGTGCACTAGCACAATTATTTGAAGATTTCCCTTTGGGAAAAGACCGATCCACGCATGTCACCACGCTTCCAAAGAAAACCGATGCGGGTAACCCAGACTTTCGCATCTGGGATGGGGATCATTTTATCGTTGGTTATATTGAAGCCAAACCGCCCGGCACCAATCTGGACCAAATAGAAACTACTGACCAGCTGGAACGGTACCTGAGTACCTTCCCAAACGTCATCCTGACGGATTTCTACGAATTCCGCCTTTATCGTGAAGGACAACTGATTGACCAGGTTTCAATCGGCCGTCATTTCACAGCCAAACAATTAAAATCAACACCTCCACTTGAGAATGTTGACCAATTCGAAGAGCTTCTCAAGAAATTTTTCGCCTTCAAATTGCCTGAAACTTTCTCAGCAGAAAAGCTCGCCACCGAATTAGCCAAGCGCACCCGCTTTTTACGCGACCAGGTGGTCACAGAAGAACTGCGTGACGAAGAACAAGGCAGCACTGGTCTTTCTGGGTTCTTCAATGCCTTCAAGGAATACCTCATCTCTGGACTAACGCATGAGCAGTTCGCTGACCTCTACTCTCAAACCATCACCTACGGCTTGTTCGCAGCACGCACCCGCGCTGATGGCAACTTCAAGCGCAAATTGGCTTTCGACTATATTCCCCAAACCATCGGCATCCTTCGCGATGTCTTCCGCTACATCTCCCTGGGGAACCTCTCTCCGCAAATGGAGGTGATCGTTGATGATATCACCGCTGTCCTGAACGCTGCTGATATCAACAGCATCCTGGCACAATACTACCAGGAGGGCAAAGGCGAAGACCCCATCATCCATTTTTATGAGACCTTTCTCAATGAATATGACCCGGAAACCCGAGAGCGGCGGGGCGTGTATTACACCCCCGAACCGGTTGTGAAGTATATCGTAAAATCCGTCCACCAATTACTCAAATCCCATTTCGATTTGAGTGACGGTCTGGCGGACCCCAGTGTCACCCTGCTGGACCCGGCAGCCGGCACCCTGACCTTCCCTGCGGAAGCGATCAAACTCTCCGTCAAAGAATATGTTTATAAATACGGCGAAGGCGGGAAAAAAGGTCTGATACGAGACCAGATACTAAAGAATTACTACGCCTTTGAGTTGATGATGGCGCCCTATGCCATCGGGCACATGAAGATCAGCATCCTGCTGGAATCGTTGGGATATCAGCTTGAGGAAGATGATCGCTTCAAACTTTACCTGACCAACACCCTGGAAATGGAGGAAATCCAACAAATCAACCTCCCCGGCCTCCAATCCCTGAGCGAAGAGAGCCATCTGGCTGGCAAGGTCAAGAAGGAAAAGCCTATTCTGGTCATCATTGGCAATCCCCCGTATTCCGGTATGTCAGCGAATAAGAACGAATGGACAGAAGAACTTCTCAAGGAAGATGTCGACGGGGCACAAAGCTATTATAAGGTTGATGGGAAGCCCCTTGGGGAGAAAAATCCCAAATGGCTTCAAGATGATTACGTCAAGTTTCTGCGCTTCGCCCAGTGGAAAATCCACAAAGCGGGCAAAGGGATCGTGGCGATGATCACCAATCACAGCTATCTGGATAATCCCACCTTTCGCGGCATGCGTCAGAGTTTGATGAAGACCTTTGACGAGATCTATCTACTTGACTTGCACGGCAACAGCCTGAAACGGGAAACAACACCTGATGGCGGTACAGATAAAAATGTCTTTGATATCCGGCAAGGCGTAGCGATTGCCCTCTTTATCAAGAACGGAAACAATAAAGGTCATGTCCATCAAGCAGATTTGTATGGATTAAGGGATGAAAAATATCGCTGGTTGAATCAAAATGATATAACCACCGTTAACTATCCTGAAGTTTCGCCCATTAGCCCTTATTATTTCTTCATCCAGAGGGACATTGATAACATCGCCCATTACCTGGAATGGATGAAGATCAATGATATTTTTTCTGTCAATAGTGTTGGTGTTGTGACATCACGAGACAATTTTGTTATTTCTTTTGATGAAACGACCTTGAAGAACAAAATCCTTCAATTCTCCAACTTATCACAATCAAAGGAAATAATCTCTCAAGCTTTTAACTTAAAAGATAAATCGAATTGGAAAATTCAAAACGCAAGAAAAGAGATTGAGAAAATCGACAATCCTTCATCATATATCAAAGAAATTAAATACCGACCTTTTGATACTCGATATACTTTTTATCATGAGTTCCTTATAGAACGAATGCGATCAGAGGTAATGGAGCACATGCACGATGACAACATTGCTATTTCTTCTGTTAGGCAGGTTAAATCAGGCGATGAATGGCAACATTGTTTGGTTACGAACAATATCACTGAAAGTTGTTATGTTTCAAATCGAACCAGTGAAATCTCATATGTTTTCCCACTTTATTTATATCCAGAAGAGGAACAAATTGAACTATTCAATCAAAATCAAAATGGGAAAAAAGCGAATATTCCTCCAAAGATATTTAGAAAACTAGAAAGTAATTACCCATCAACGCCAACACCTGAAGAAATTCAACAATACATTTATGCTATTCTCTATTGTAATATTTATCGGGAAAAATATTTCGAGTTCTTAAAGAGGGATTTTCCTAGAATTCCTTTTACAACAGATATGAGCGTTTTTAATAAAATGTCAAATTTCGGAAGAGAGTTGATATCCTTACACCTATTAAAAAGCTCTATGCTTGAACAGCCAAATGTAAAATACCAAGGAACGGGCTCTAACGCGAAAATCACAAAAACAGATTATGACAAACCAAGAAAACGAATTTACATCAATGAAAATTATTTTTTCGAAGGGATTGAGCCGGACGTTTGGGAATATGTAATTGGTTGTTATCAAATATTAGAAAAATACCTGAAAGACCGCAAAGGCCGCCGGATGGACGACCCCCGGCATTACATCCGCATCGCCACCGCACTCGAAAAGACCATCGAAATCCAAAAAGAAATTGACGCGCTGTACCCTGAGGTGGAGAAGGATGTGATTGAGTTTTGATGATTTGCATGTAAAGTCGGATAAAATATTCATCTTCGATTCAAATATAATGAGATTCTGATAAATAAGTAATTAATTCTAAATTTCATGGGGCTTCGTGAAATTGTTGTATGGTAAAATGTTAAAAATTTTCAAAAGGTATTATAGAAGGGGTTCATAATGAAAATCAGTGATCTGCTTGATGGGATACGAAAATCCGACATTGTTCTTCCAGAATTTCAGCGTGAGTACGTATGGAACAAGGATCAATCGAAAAAATTAATAGATTCTTTAATTAATGAATATCCCATAGGGTCTTTGTTGTTCTGGAAAACAGATAATCCCCCAGCCTTAAAAAATATTACAACCTTACCAGAAAAAATCGGCTTGATTCAAGTGATATTAGACGGGCAGCAAAGATTGACCACTCTCTATATGTTAATCAATGGCAATATTCCTCCTTTCTATAAAAAAACAGATATAGATAAAGATCCACGAGGTCTCTACTTTAATATGGATACAGCGGAATTAATGTATTATCAAGCCACAACCATGAAAAACCAACCTTTATGGGTGTCAGTGGTCGATGTTTTTGAAGAATCAAACAGCATCAGTGTATTCAAGATTGTAAAGAGTTTATATGAAGATGAAGCAGCGCAGCTTGAAAAAGGAGAGAAGTTTACCAATAATCTAACAAAATTACGTAATATAAGAAGTTTTGATCTACCAATTTTAAACATTCCCTCTGAAGCCAATATTAATGAGGCAATTGATATTTTCGATTTAGTAAATCGACAAGGTACAAAGTTAACGGATGCTGATCTTGCCCTAACACATATGACAGGACACTGGCCAGAAGCCAGGCGAGTGATTAAAGATAAAATTGAAGAATTAGAAGAAAAACAATTCGAGTTTGACCTTACTTTTATGGCAAGAGCAATGACGGGGGTGGTGACAAAAAGAGCGCTATTTGAAATTATCCACGATAGGGCTGAAGATGAATTGAAATCTGGTTGGAAAAAGCTGAATAGAATTTTAGATTATTTGATTTCTATTCTTCCCAATCATGCTTTTATCCATTCTACTCAAGACGTTAACACAAACAATATCTTTATTCCTATCATTGTTTATCTTTCTCTTCACGATAGCAAATTTAAATCGAAAGTAGAAATTAACAACGCTATCCATTGGTTATACCTCGCAAATATCTGGTCAAGATACTCGAGCCAGACTAATCAGAAATTGGAATTTGATATATCTATTATTGTTAGAAATACCCAACCTTGGACAGAGCTGATTGATGCAATTAAAGATCAAAGAGGTCGAATCAAAGTTGATGGGAAAGATCTTGAAGGTAGAACAACATCTCATCCTCTCTACCGTATGACATATATACTCGCCAAAGCCAACGGAGCAATTGATTGGTTCAACGGTATTCCACTTGGCGGTTCCGGAGGAAAGTATTATGGATGGCAAAGTCACCACATATTTCCCAGTTCGTTACTATATGAAGAAAAATATGACTCAGAAAACCATATTCACAAGAAAATTGTTAATGAGATAGCAAACAGAGCTTATCTCACTGCAGAATCTAATATCGATGTGTCCAATACTCCACCTTATGAATATTTACCGCAGATTGAAGAGTATTTCCCTGGGGCTCTACAAAAACAATTTATTCCGATGAACGATGAACTTTGGAAACTCGAAAATTATGAGGAGTTTTTAGAGGTAAGGCGTGAATTAATCGCTAAGTCCATCAATGAATATCTCGAAAGTTTAATTATTGAACCCGAGGAAATGCATAAAAAAACAATTGAGGAAATAATCACACTAGGCGAGAGTATTTCTCTGGAATTTAAAAGCACACTTCAATGGGATGTCAGGCAAAATCAAATTAATAAGAATCTCAGACACTCAGTATTAAAAACTATTGCTGCATTCCTCAATAGCGAGGGAGGAATACTGGTGATCGGAGTAGAGGATAATGGAAACATATTCGGTCTTGAAAATGATTACGCATTAACAAATCATTCTAAAGATAAATTCCTGAACTTATTAAATATTTTAATAAGCGATTACATTGGTCTGGACATGTCTCCCTACATACAAATTAGAATTGAAAACATTCTGGGCAATGATATATGTGTTGTGGAAGTGGATAAATCCCACAAGCCGGTTTTCATGAAAGTAAATGGACAACAAAAACAATTATATGTAAGGCGTGGTACAACAACTCACGCTTTAGATCCTGAAGAAACATATAATTATATTGAGACAAATTGGGGTTAATATCTCCCGCTTTCTATTTAACAATACCCTCCATTTTTAAATCACACTTTTATTAACCCATTGACTGTGAGCTACATCATGCCGATGGAGGATTAACGATTTGTAACGTGGGCTTCACCACACGCGACCTACGTGAATATTGCCTAATCCCCAAAAATACCCCATAATTAACCCATCACCCTTTGCGTGGAAAGGACCGCTGATGGCAGACGAAATCAAACAACCCAACCACAGGCGTGAGCACTGGATGAGCTACATCCTGCCCGTGGCGCTGATCGCCGGGCTGGTCGCCCTGCTCACCATCATCGCTGACCGCCCCTCCGAGGAGCTGCAGCCCATCATCCCCGAGGAAGAGTGGCTGACGCACATCGCCGGCTACCTGATCATCGCCGCTGAGGCAGCCGCTGCGCTGGTCATCGGCGCCGCCGTCGTCACTGCCATCATCAGCTATATCCGCCACCTGTTCGACGGGTTAAATAAACAGATCAACTATACCGAGCGCATCCGCCTGCGCCTGGGGCACATGCTCAACCTGGGACTGGAGTTCGCCATGGGCAGCGACATCCTGCGGCTGGCGGTCTCCCCCTCCACGCAGGATGTGATCATCCTGTTCGCCATCGTCCTCCTGCGCATCCTTCTGAATTACTTCCTTGAGCGCGAGATCCGCTCCTCGGCGGAGTTTTGCGGTCCGGGGGATTACCTCCCGCCGATGGAGGAATAACGCCCGTCATTGCGACGAGCGCCAGCGAGGAAGCAATCTCCGGACTCTCGAAATAATTTAGTTTATCCAAAGATAACAAACTACATACAAATTTTGGGATTGCTTCTTCCGCCCTTTGGGCTCAGCCGGCGGCTCTTGTCGCCTGGCACTGCGCTGATGTGCCCCGTCGGCACTCAGCTTGTCGCAACGACGGGAAGAGATATCACTCTAACTTGTAAAAATGACGAGAAAAATGATTTTTATTTGTCACGTGGGCTTCGCCACACATGACCTACGCCCCCTAATACCTAATTTCCTAATACCCATTACCGAATTCCTAGAGATTCAACCACCGCGCCGTCAGCTTGGGCAGGTCGCCCAGCAGCCCCTGCTTGAAGGTGCAGTTTGGCAACGATTCAATGAACAGCCGCCCATAGCGCTTGGTCAGCACGCGCTTATCCAGCACCGCCACCACCCCTCGGTCGTTCTGCGTGCGGATCAGCCGCCCAAAGCCCTGGCGGAATCGCAAGACCGCCTCCGGCAGCGCGTATTGATAGAAGGGATCCTCAAAGGTCTCCGACCGCGCTGAGATGATCGGGTCGGAGGGGACGTCAAAGGGCAGCTTGACGATCATCAGCACCGACAGCGCCTCCCCCGGCACGTCCACGCCCTCCCAGAAGGAGCGCGTCCCCAGCAAAACCGCCCGCTCGGTCTCCTTGAAAGTGTCCAGCAGCATGCTGCGTGAGGCACCCTCCCCCTGCTCATAAACCTGGATGTCGTCCTGCGCCAGGATGGGCGCGATCCGGTCTGAGGTGCGCTGGAGCTGGGAGTAGGAGGTGAACAGCGCCAGCATGCGCCCGCCGGATTCCTTCGCCACCGAGGTGATGGCGGCTTCCACGGCGCGCTGATGCCCGTTGTAATCGGAAGGCTCGGGCACATCCGTCGCCACATAGACCAGGGCTGCGGTCTCGTAATCAAAGGGTGACCCGACCACCAGCTCATCAGCATCCTCGGCGTTCAGCCTGCGGCGCAGATATTCAAATTCGCCGCCCGCTGTCAGCGTGGCTGAGGTCAGGATGACGCTCTTCTTTTGATACCAGAGGTACTTCTCCATCAGGTTGCCAATGTGCAGCGGCGCGGCGTTCAAATTGATTTCTTTGTATTTCGGGTTGTTCTCCACCCAATAGATCGTGTCCGGGTCAGGGTCCATCGTCAAGCCGTCCACGTTGTGCTGGATCTCGTCCAGGCGGGTGAACATATTGCCCAGGCTGCCCCACATGTCTTCGGCTTCCTCATTGTTCATGTCCGCCAGCTCGCTCATGGGCGTGCGCAGCTCCCGCAGGATAGCCATTAAGCCCTTCAGGGTTTCCAGCGCCCCCTCCCAACCGATCTCTACATCCAGCCAGATGGGCAAGGTGCGCGTGGAGGGAGTCACCCGTTCTTGCTGGGGATAAGTGCCCAAGGGACGCCCATCACGCTGTTCTTCCAAAAAAGCGCCCAATGCCTGATAATACTGGGTCATCTGGCTGTCAAATCGGAACGCCAAATCCGCCGCCTTCTTGACCAGTTTCGTCAAAGACGCCATCTGGGTTGGTTCGAGCAGGTCTTCACACAAGTCCAGGAAGCGCCCCAGGATGCCCGTCTTCTCCCCGCCCAACTCCCGCGTCAGGCGGGTGATATCCACTGCGCGCACACGGAAGGACATGGCGTTGGTTGTCGCCGATTCCAGGTGATGCGCCTCATCCACGATCAGGTAATCGTAGGAGGGGAGTACCTTATTCCCCGTGGCGGTGTCCGCCAGGAGAAGGGCATGGTTGACAATCAGGATATGCGCATTCTCAGCAGCTATCTTGGCGCGGTAGAAGGGGCATCGTCCGCCCGTGCGCTTGAGGCATACCTCCAGCCGGCAGCCTTCATCCTCCGCCGATAAGCGAGACCACACCACACGTTCTACAGTGCCGTTGAGGTTGATCTCGGTGCGGTCGCCGGTTTGGCTTTCCAGCAGCCAGACCAGCACCTTCCCCAGTACACGCATCTCGGTTACATTCTCCGGCTTGCGCCGCCGCATGGCTGCCAGCCTGCGCGGGCACAGATAGTTGGAGCGCCCCTTGAGCACTGCCGCCCGCAGGGGAAGGTCAAGTGCCTCGCACAGGTCTGGAATATCTTTATTGATCAATTGATCCTGGAGGTTGATGGTGTTGGTCGAAACAACCACGCGGGTATTGTTCCTGAGTGCCCAATACGCGGCGGGGATCAGATAAGCAAAGGATTTGCCCGTGCCGGTGCCCGCCTCCACCATCAGGTGCAAGGACTCGCTCAACGCCTGAGCGACCGAGCGCAGCATGTCAACCTGTTGAGGACGGTATTCATACGCCTCAAAATGGTCAGAAAACTTGCCACCCAAATCCAAGGTAGCAGCGACCTCCTCAATATCCAATGCTGCGGGTTCTTCAATGTCCACATGGATTTCTTCGCCGGTATAGGAAACTGGCTTTTCAAATAACGGCCCGTGCGTGCCGCCACTGGCGCGCTTAGCCTTCACCGGCTCCTTGGCGCGCTGGCGCAATACCTGCTGAAAAACCCAATTAGCCTGCCAGTCCAGCGGTTCGCCCATGCGCACGATCTCCGCCAGGAGGTCCAGCGGCAGTTGTTTTGCCTTCTCCACCAATTGAATGAAGACCGCGTGGGTTGCCTTGGCATCATCCAGAGCGCGGTGCGTGGCGGGCAGGAGCACACCAAGCTGCTGCGCCAGGGCAGAGAGGTTATAACGGCTGGCGGTCGGCATCAACACTGCCGCCAGTTCGTAGGTGTCAATATCAATGTTGTCCTGCAATGCGCCTGCCCCTCGTAGGAATGTGAGGTCAAAGCTGACATTATGCCCGACCACCGGGTCATCGCCCGCAAATGCGGCAATCTCTCCGATCACATCCGGCAGCACGGGGGCATTGCGCACCATATTGTTGGATATTCCCGTCAATTGTGTGATAAAGCCCGAAATGGAGCGGCGCGGGTTGACCAAGGTGGACCAGGTGTCCAGCACCCGGCGTCCGTTGAACTTGACCGCGCCAATCTCGATGATGACATCCTCATCCGGATTTAGACCTGTTGTTTCGATATCAACTGCAACCATGGAAGACATGATACGATTATACCTGTTTTACTGGCTGCTCAATCTACAGCACAATATCCCCACTTTATTGAAAGAATAGCCATATCCGCTGGTATCTGCCATAACGACCGGCATGGGAAATACGATATACAAACCCTTAAATAGGGTTTAATCAAGTGGTCATTTTCAGTGGATGAATGTCGGAACTGACGTCAAGTATAAGGGCTTATTTATTTTCCAGCAGAATCTTAATATCCGTCAACGTCTCGTTGATCCTAAAGGCGAGGATCATCAACTCACAATAAATACGAGTGAATAATGCGCCAAGACCAAAGGTTAAAACACCGCCCAGAGCGCCCACCAACAAGCCTAACGCTATGCTGGGAAAAGCACCGTCGCTTATACCACTGATGAGTGAGCCAACAAAGACAACAATACCGCCAATGATACTGCCTATGAAACCAATCCAGAACAGTATTTTAATGATCACCGGGGTAATCATTCTTTCAAAACTAAAAAACCTCTTAAATTTCAACATAATCTCCCAGAAATTTCCAAATAATAAATTTGATGTCAATTACAACCACAATATTATCACGAAATGATACTAATTCGAATTTATAAAAAATTTCATATCTATACCTAAAAATTTTATCCTTAACTCTCAACCTGACGCTTTCCTATCCATAACCTGTCATTCTCCATAGAGGGGTCTTTTATCGATAATAATGTAATAAGATTCCTCATCACGAGTTATCGAAATTTTAGGTATTTTCTCAATTGAGAAACCTAATTCAAATTGGAGGTTCACATGAAAAAACTATTGCCCCTCGTCACCCTCTCGCTGATCGCTGCCTTTGTCCTAAGCGGCTGCGGGGTTCTGGAATTATTTGTCGAGACAGTGGAGGGGTCGGGTGAGGTCACCGTCGAAAAGCGGGAACTGGGGAGCTTCAACGCCATTGAAGCTCACGGCGATATTGAGTTGTATGTCACGCAGCAAAACACGGGAATCGAAGTTCATGCTGAAACAAATTTGATGAAATACATACAAACCTATGTCGAAGATCAAAAACTCATCATCGAAATTGTAGATACAGACGGCAGCAGCATCAATCTCAAACCGCTAAAGCCCATTCAAGTCTATGTCAAATTGGTGCGCATCATCAGTGTCTCCCTATCCGGCGGTGTGGATTTCACATCCGGACAGCTTTTGGCGGAAAATGCTGAGATGAATTTATCCTTGATCGAAGGCAGCACGGGGAAGATCAATGCCGTTCGAACAGGCGTTGTAAACATCCACCTGTCCGGAAACTCCGAACTGGAAATTGTTGACGGGCAAGTTACCGAGCAGCATATTAATGCCAGCAACGGTTCGCAGTATATCGCTGAATGGCTTAAAAGCGAGGTAACTGAGATTGAACTCAGTGAAGGCAGCGAAGCGACCATTTGGGCGGAAGAGACTTTCAATGTCGATTTGTCCGGCGGCAGCATGGCTTATTATTACGGCAGCCCAGTAAACCTTAATGAAATCAGAAGCAAAGGGGGCAGCGACTACATCAGCCGCGGGGAACGATAATTACTATTGAATGGCGAACGTCAAATAAATTAATAGTAAAGAATCAAAAAGCTGTCTGGTATCAGACAGCTTTTTGATTTATAATTTTTCTCGATAATCTGATTGAGAGTGGTCATCATTTCCAGGGGGAAAGGCACATCATACCTGGCATCATCTCGAAAGATCAAACCAATATAGCTATTTATTTGAGAGGTGAATCATGTCTAAAAAATTTTTAATCGCTTATGGATCGGCTACAGGTTCCACCGCAGAAGTTGCACAGCTCATCGGTGAAGAAATGCGAAAAGGCGGCGCTGATGTGGATATCAAACCCGTTGAAGATGTCAAGGACATCAGCGGGTATGACGGCGTCGTGGTCGGGTCATCTGTTCGTATGTTCACGCTGCTGGGAAAAACAAAACGGTTCCTGCGCAAACATCGCAAACAACTACGGCAGCTTCCTCTGGCATACTTTATCTCCTGTATGACGATGAAGGAACCCACGCCCGAAAACATTGAGAAAACCAAGAGTTTCGCGGAACCCATGCTCAAGGTCAAAGAGCCGGTGAGCCTGGGCTTATTCGGCGGATGCTTTGACCCGGATAAGCTTACGGGGATATTTGCCAAGACCATGCAGAATGAGCCCAAGGAAGATGCTCGAGATTGGGAAAAAATCAGTGCTTGGGGTCGGGAAATAATGCCCAAGTTATCCGCCAGTAAATAACGGATCATCCATCAAACAGACCTTAAATACATCAGCGGATGACTTTGCAAGTCATCCGCTGATGGTTTTCGGAAGGAGCCTCTAAACCAAAAGGAGAGAAAAGATAAAATACTCTTTTCAATGAACTGAGACCGTTCTCAATTCATTGGTAACAGTATAATAGATTATTTCGTCAAAGTGCTTAAGAACATGTTAAGGGTTGAAGAGCAAACGTTTAAGAATTCCTATGAGAAATGAAATTTACATCAAAAATCCTGGCATGGGGGTTTTCTGTTTCAACATACATTATCCCCCTAAAATCAACACTTTCGAATTTTACGAAAAAATCAATAATGAAGAGGACAAACCTCAACTCCCGCAGCCTCCAATCGTTGGCGCACAGCCCTAGCATTATCAACAGCATGAGAATTATCGCCATGCAGGCATAAAGTATCCATCCTGATCTTCTCACCATCGATTGTCATTCCCTCCTCAACCAAGCGCAGCGCATTGTCAGCCACTTTTTCCGGGGCTGTAATTACCGCGCCCGACTGGCCCCTGGGCATTAATTGTCCATTGGCTAGATACGCCCGATCGGGAAATCCCTCATTCGCCACCGGACATCCCGCTTCTTTTCCTATTCTGATCAATTCCGAGCCGGCCAAACCGACCAGGATCAACCGTGGGTCATAGGCGAAGACAGCCTGAGCGATCGCCTCAGCAACCGCAGCATCTTTCGCAGCCAAGTTATACAAGGCGCCGTGCGGTTTAACATGGATGAGTTCCATACCGGCAACATGGGCAAAAGCGTCCAGAGCACCTATTTGATAACAGACAGCATTGGCAATTTCTTTAGGTGCGAGCAGCATCAACCGCCGGCCAAATCCCTGCAGATCTGGAAACCCTGGATGTGCGCCTAAGGCAACGCCATGTTCTTTTGCCAATGCAACCGTGCGTGCCATCACATCCGGATCGCCCGCATGAAAGCCGCAAGCCACGTTGGCAGAGGAAACAAAAGCCATCATGGCTGCGTCTTGGCCTAATTCATATCTACCGAAACTCTCACCCAGATCACAATTCAAATCAATTTCCAAAGGTCTAACCATAAATCCTCCTTCTGTGAAACTGCGGCTTCCAATCCCTCAACTGCTTCTCTGAAAGCTCCCTGAGCTTGCAGAATATCAACCGGCGTGAAGTGAATCCCCGTCTTCTCCGGCTGCGCCTGTGCCAGCAGTGGCAGGTCCACCCGGGCAACTGTTCCAATGCAGGTGTAACCGCCGGTGGTGGGATGATCGGGCATCATCACAATCGGCTGACCATCTGCAGGCACCTGAATTTCGCCCAAAGCCATGCCCTGTGAGACGATATCCGCACCGCGGCTGTGTTCAAGAGCCGGCCCCTTCAAACGATAGCCCATGCGATCCGATTGGGCTGAAAGACGATAAACTGCGCTGTTGAATGTCTCAAGACTGGCTCTCGTTATCCGGTTCTGGTGCGGCCCCAATATCACGCGCAACTCAATAGGATCGCCATAGGAAGGCCTCGCCCCTTCCGATATGGTACGCCCAGCCAGCCCCAGTTTCTCATCCGCTGCAGATGAGAGCGGTAACTGAACACCCGTGACCAAACGCCGCCCAAGCCCAGCACGGGGGTATGCGCTGCGCGAACCCAACCATTCGGGGGATAAAATACCACCAGACACAGCCAGATAAGCCCAATTTCCGCCTTCAATCTTCTCCATATTAAGGACATCCCCTTTTCTGACCCGGAAAGCCATCCAAAGGGGCAGGTCTTTTCGGTTGACACGAAGTCGGTAACCAGCACCGCAAAGCGCCATCAGCGCATCTGCCTCAACTTTAACAGCCGCATCCGAAAAGCCCATTTCCAGGCAAGCGGAATCCAGCCCATTGCCCACCAAAATATTCGCCACCCGAAAAGCCCACCAATCCATGGGGCCGGATTCAGGCAGTCCATAGCGCTGATATCCGTTGCGTCCCAGGTCCTGAACCGTCATCATCATAGACGGCGACTCAACGATGAGCGTCATCCGCTGACACCAGCTTTCAGCGCTACAAAGCGAACTTTATCTCCGGGTGAAAGCAGAAATGGAGGCTCATGCTCTGGATTAAACATAACTAGGTCTGTCCTGCCAATGATGCGCCACCCGCCCGGTGACTCAAGGGGATAGATACCCGTCTGTCCGCCAGCGATGCCAATGGACCCTGCCGGCACCCTTGTCCGTGGCGTTGAGAGCCGCGGAGTTGCCAGGGCAGGATCCAACCCCATTAGATAAGCAAAGCCCGGCGTGAAGCCCATCATGCCCACATGATACATCTGTGCGGTGTGTCTCCGTACGACCTCAGCGGGGGTGAGGCCGTGATACTCGGCCACAAAAACAAGATCAGGGCCCTCTTCGCCGCCATAGCGAACTGCAATTTCCACTTCTTTTGTCGCGTGTATCTTCCCCATTGGACAGTTTTCGATACACTTTTCCATCCATCCCTTCACATCTGCACCGGTGACCTGCAGTGGATCATACATCACCAACAAGCTGGCATAAGCCGGCACCCGCGCCTGAATACCGTTGAGTGGTGTTTGTTGCATCCAATCGTCTAATACATGGACCTTGTGATTAACATGTTTTTCGAGTGATTCCCCCAATTCAAGCAACATGGCAGATTCGCCTACAGGTGAGATACGAGGAAAATGGTTAATTTTGCTCGTCATCCAGCCTCTCGATTATCGAATGGTGTATAGATGCTGTTAAATGCGCGCCAATTAATACAATCATTGATGTGAGATAGATCCAGAATAATAACGCCACAATAGTGCCGACTGAGCCGTAAACCAATCGGTATCGCGATAATCCACTGCTGAGATACCAGGTGAAGGCGTTATTCAATAGCTCCCAAACTACACCAGCCACCAATCCCCCCAGAAATGCAGCCTTATGATTGACATCCACCATTGGCACCCATTGGTACAAAGCCCAGAACATCAGCATATTAAGCCCGACCGGTACCAGAAACGCACCAACCTGCCAGATAAAAGTTTCGTGCAGAACTTTATCGTTAAAAGGGACATTGATCACCGGCATCAAACCAGATATCGTTGAAGCGCCAAAAGAGAGCACCATCAGCAAGCATAAAGCCAAAAACATAAAAAATCCGAGCATACGCCCTTTAAAGAAATCAGGTTCTTTTGCATCAGGAAAAGCTCGGTTAATATTTTTTGCGAGGATATTAAACACACTGGTTGCAGACCAGATCAGAGAAATCAAAGCGAGGAGAGTCACTGCGCCGCGCAATTCCAAAACCCCTTCAATATTGGCAATCACGACATCTTCAACGCCAGGGAGAATTCCATGGAGAAGGTGTAGCAGTTGTGCCTGCACTACCGCTCGATCAACAAAGAAACTGCCCACCACGATGAAAACCAGCAGCATTGGGAAAATTGAGAAGAAAGCATAATATGCCAGAGAGGCTGCCGCTTCCGAACCTCTTGCGTTTGCGAAGCCTTTAAATGTGGAGCGAAGGATCTCCAGAATGCCCCCGCTGAAGTCGTCCACACGTTTATAGAACGACTTCAAAGACTGAAATATTTTTTGATAGGTCATTTTCAACTTCATAAGGTTTCAAATCGTTGGTGTAATCATTAAATAATTATACTGGTTTTTGTGCTTATACCTCTTGACCCTTATGTGATTGCATCGTAATATATCCGAGAGACGCTTATTCATTTTTTTAAAAGTAACTATCTGAAGAGTTACAGCAACATAATCCACAATCGAATTCTTAAAAGAGAGGGGGGTATTAATTTAATCAAAACGAAAATAAATTTCAATGTTTAGTTATTAGAACTATCAAATCGCTTATGAGCGAGGCGTGGCTCGCCCGTACGACTATGAAGATATTTATGATTAATAAAACATTGATAATGACTTTTTCCGTATCCTTGCAGTGTCAGCCCCTGCACGAATAGCAGACCGATGATTGACTTTGCAACCGACTTTAGGTGAGAAAGTCCCATACGAATGATCACGGTATAATATCCCCTGACTTTCAATGGAAACAAAGGAGTGATCGTGGATATCCAAACCATTCAGCAATACTATCAAGCCCGAGGTCTGCAGTGGCCTGATGCTAAAGACGCTTTATGGTTCTTTCTCTCAGAGGTCGGGGAATTGGCAGAAGCATATATAGCCCATTATCAAGATCAGCTAACAGAGGAAGAAGTACAAATGCTGGAAAACTTTTCCGCCGAAGGTTACCATGCGGATGAGATCGTCTCACGAGTTGAGGGATGGGTTCGCAATAATGACCGCGTCCGCAAAGAAAACATTCACAAAGAAGTGGCGGATTGTGAAATGATGTTATGTGTATTCATGTACAGCCTGAGCGGCTCCACACCAGACGAAGCATTACTGGCGAAAATGAAAGAAAAACTCGGCAGCGATGCAGATTTAATTATTTGACAGACAGGGCAGAATCGATTATAGTCATAGCCAGTTAATCAAGCATAAAGATAAAGAAAGGAGGCATGTCTGATGTCGGTCATTGTATATAACGGAAATCAACGATTAGAGTACGCGCCTCCTGCTGGTCTTACTGACTAGATATCTCATTAGATTGTCACCCTGACCACAGGCAGCGCCTGTGGTTTTTTCTTTCCCCCTAAGGAACATCCACAGATAAATTCCATCCTGGCTTTCGCCAGGGATGTGATTGATATGTCAACGATACACACGTTAAAAGGTGATAAATAGAAATGAGTAGGAATAATAATTTTGATCTCATTGATCAATTGGAAGGTCTGGAAGATATCCCATCGGTTCGTAATGTCGCTGAGAACGAATACCGCCGAAAACCCTCTCCGAAAAACAAGATGAGAAAAGCGACTGGGAATGAGATATTCGAATTAACAGAACAGGAAAACGAAATTTTTTTTAGTTACAGAGCGTCAAAACACGAAAAGGAATGGCTGATCAGTTCCCTATCGGATTTCTACCGCCAGCAGTGGTTTGATGATGTCTTACACCTGATCAAAGGGGGCGGCAAAGAAGCTTCAGTCTATCAATGCAGCGGAAATGAAACCACAAAAAGCAAGTACATCGCTGCCAAGGTCTACCGCCCCCGAAAATTTCGGCAATTGCGCAACGATTCTCTATATCGCGAAGGCCGACTTATTTTGGATGATGAGGGTCATGAAATTCATGATGACCGCACCATGCACGCTGTTCGTCAACGCACTAAATATGGACTGCGTGTCATGCACACCTCCTGGATTGAACATGAATTTCAAACTTTGAATCTACTCCATCAAGCCGGCGCGAATGTACCAGAGGCCTATGCCAGCGGCAATAATGCCATTCTCATGGCCTATATCGGTTGGGATGACTTGCCTGCGCCGACCTTAAATATGGTCAACCTAAGCATCAAAGAGGCACGACAGGTTTTTGACCGCGTCATACACAATGTTGAAATCATGCTGTCGCACAACCGCGTCCATGGCGATCTGTCCGCTTTTAATATTCTCTACTACGGTGGAGAAATCAGCCTGATTGACTTCCCTCAAACTATTGACCCTGAGATTAATCGCAATGCTTACGCCATCTTTTCACGGGATATCCTTCGCCTATGCGAATACTTCCAGGCTCAGGGGTTGGATTGCGACCCCCACGGCTTGGCGGAGGACTTATGGACCAAACACGGCTATCCAATCAGACAACCTGTTGATCCCAGGTTGCTACCAATAGAGGATTCGGATAATGATTAACCCCTATTGATAACAAAGCTTAATCAGATATCTCGTTATCCACTTCCAATATGAAAGCGGCTTCCTGTTCCTGGGCAATAACGGTGTACGTGCCTGCTTCAAGCCCTTCAACATCTAAAACCACCGTTTCTTCAAAGGGAACCAATGCCTGCGTACAGGCAATGTCGCCTGTTGGCCGACGGGTACGGACTGTTAAGATGAATTCCTGTCCCTCTCGCTCCGCCGTGATTTCATCCAACTCCGTGCATCCATCCGGTAAATAACCGGATACTTGCACTTCAACCTGAACCGGGAAGGACTCTAATATCAAGATATTGAGAGATTCCACCGTCGCATTCTGTCCATAAGTGTAATCATCTGTGGCTTGCGAAGGTTGACAGGCTGAGATTAAAAATACAGTTAATACCAATGTAAGGATTATAAATTGCTTCTTTTTCATGTTGATCCTTTCTTTTATTATGATTCTACTTACTTAATTAACGATTGAGAGACCACATTTGTTCCCTTATAGGGTACTTTGACAATATAATAGCTGTATAAACGATAAAAACAGAGCAGGAAATGACCATCAGAGACGTCATCATCATTGGCGCAGGTCCAGCCGGCACGATGGCAGGATATTTCCTCGCCAAAGCTGGCTTGGATGTACTCATCATAGATAAATCCACCTTCCCGCGCCGGAAGATCTGCGGCGGGGGGCTGACGCACCGCGGTTTTTGTGAAATCCCATTTGATATCTCCCACGTCATTCACCGGCAAATTAATTGGGGGTATCTCGGCTTTCGCGGGCGGAAAGTGGCTACTATCCAGGGCGACAAGCCCATAGCATATTTGGTCGATCGCGCGAGCTTTGATGATTTTTTGCTACGAAAAGCAAAGGACCAGGGGCTTGCATCCCACCTTGGAGAACGTTTTCTAAGTTTGAAGGAAGAAAATAACCTCATCCAGGTTGAAACAAACAAAGCCAGCTATACCTCCCGATACCTGATCGGAGCAGACGGCGTTCACAGCCAAGTTGCTAAAGCCATTGGCGCAGACCCCTCCCAAGGATCCAGCCTTGCTTATGAAGCCCGTCTGGCACTCCCCCACAACCATGAACTGCCCTTGATCGACAGCATCACCTTTGATTTTGGTACTTTGCTTTGGGGGTATGGTTGGATTTTCCCCAAGAAAGACCATCTTAACGTCGGTGTGTTCCGAAGCTGGCCTGGAAAGCGAACATCAAAGCGAATACTGATGCGCTTCATCCAGCAGCACCCCGTATTACACCAACTGCCCATTCTGGATATCCGCGCTTTCCCCGGGCCGCTTGGCGGCGGCAACCCAACAGTGCAGAAAGATAAAATCTTGCTCACGGGTGACGCTGCCCAGTTGGTGGACCCATGGCTTGGTGAAGGCATTTATTACGCTCTCGTCAGCGGACGTTTGGCAGCCGAATCGATCATCAGCAGTGAAAAGGGAAACAGTGAGGAAATATTGCAGTATTCCGAGCGAATTGACCGCGCCCTCACCCCCCAACTGACCAGCGCCAGAAAATTATCCCTGGGGGTTAACTTTCTTTATATGATCAATGTCCTGGCATTGAGCGCCAGCCCAACACTGCAAAGCATGATTATCGACTTGCTACGAGGAGAGCGCTCCTATTCACAACTATTGAAAACAATCAAGAAAGAATTTCCTTCATTAATTTGGAAAATCGTGATGGGCAAGTGAACTCAATGTAGTAAGACGTTTTCCCAAAAGGATACAAATCAATATTTGTCATTGGTTTTAAATTGAAGATTGAAACTTAACGGGCGAGGCATGCCTCGCCCGTTCGCAATATAATATAAGTATTTATTTAATATTGAAACATCAACCTATACACAATATGCATTACTCATTAAGATAATCATATCTCGCCAGGAGCGTGTTGTAGATATAATTCTGCCACATGGCGATCATATCCTCATCCAGGTAGTCATGCGTTGAAAAAGTCTGCCACACCATACGCCCATCCAAGCACTCTGCAATTGTGCCATAAGCATCATAATATTTAGGTTGTGTTCCAGCTAACAGCACAGCATTTGAGCCAGCATTAATCTCTAACGTGTCACCAATGTCTCCAAGCCATAAAAACGATCTGGAGGGAATCAGCATACTCATAATATTGGGCTGGGAGAACATGGGATCACTCGGCTCCAAAAGATATATCAAAAAGTCATAGAGGTTATCCTGAGGGTTACGCTGCCAATCTTTATGGAACGATATACCGCAGCGCTGCATCACTGGTAGGATTCGGCCATAGTTAATATCATCAATATACCAAATCTCAAAGATCATCGCTGTTCCCCGGTCGATATGATCAGCTAAAACATCAAAGTAGTCACCTGAAATTGAGTCTCGCGATTCAGCGGCAATAATAATCAAATCCCACTGCATTGCCGAATTGAGATTAGAGAGTAAATCTCCCATTGCTCCACCAACATTTTTCGTGTTGCTGCCTAATCCCAACCCATCAATCGCATGCTCAATAACAGGTGACTGACCCAACCCGTACATATCATCATATAATAAAATATCAACTTCATCCAACCATTCTTCAAAGGACATCGCTGCTTCCTCAGTTGGGGGTTCTTCCTCTTCTTCAGGCTCTTCAACCGGCTGGATTGTAAAAGTGGGATATAGTGTATAGGTGGGCTGAACGGCTTCTTCCGTGATTACAGGGGACTCTTCCTCCTGGGCAGCACGGGTCTGATCCATCGCCATGCTGGTTTGTTGAATTCCCAGGGCGATACGCGTACTTTCCAGACTCGGATCGCTTCCCGATGAGGGAAATTCACAGGAGGTTAATAACAGACTGAACATCAATAATAAACCCAATATAAACGTTTTTCTCACATGCTCCTCCTTATTTATCGTCAATAAGCGACTCTCCTAATCCAATCGTGATATTCTAATTTATCATTAATTATAATTGGAATCAAGTTAAACTGATTTCAATTTATTTAAAATTTACACTTCTTCCAACATCAATCTAAGTATAATTGGGTTAGAGAAAAAAACTAACAGGGAAAGTGAAGGGCTATGGATAAGAAAAACAATAAACGCGTGATTATCTTCTTAGCATTTGCATTTGGCATTGCCTGGAGCACAAGCTTGGTCATTTATCTCATGGGGGGACTTGAAAACAGTCCAACCTACAATATCTCAGGCGTTCAAGTCAGCCTGGCACTTATTTTATTGTCGACGGTTTTCATGTTCGCTCCCGCTATCGCCAATGTCCTTACACGTATATTGACCAGAGAAGGAAAAACTGCTCTCCAACTCAGACCTCACCTCAAAGGAGGACGATGGAAATATTATCTTGCTGCCTGGTTCCTTCCTGGTTTTCTCACCATTTTTGGGGCAATACTATTCTTCTTACTTTTTCCCAAATATTTTGACTATAATCTTTCCACCTTAATGGATCAAATATCAGGGATGGAAGGTATAAACGCCATCAATCCCTGGGTCTTGGTAGTCATTCAAACCGCCCAAGCCTTATTGGTTGCACCCATATTAAATGCTATCCCCTGTTTCGGTGAGGAATTTGGCTGGCGCGGCTACCTCCAACCTAAGCTGATGCCGTTGGGCGCACGCAAAGCTATCCTGCTGACCGGTGTGATCTGGGGCGTATGGCATTGGCCCCTGATCCTGATGGGCTATAACTATGGAAAGACTTATTTTGGCGCTCCATTACTTGGCCCCCTCGCCATGGTATGGTTCACAACCACCTTGAGCGCCATTTTCGGTTGGGTGACGATTAGAGCCGAGAATGTCTGGCCTGCCGTCATCGCCCACGGTGCATTAAACGGAATCGCTTCAATTGGCATTCTTTTCACTTTAGGAAACCCCGACCCCCTTCTCGGCCCCACACCCGTTGGAATCATTGGAGGGCTAGGGTTAACAATGGCTGCAGTTTTGATATTCTTCCTTCCCAATGCGTTCAAGCCGAAACGAATCCAGATAAATGACGTTGAAAGATGGAACCGGCCTGAATAGAAAACGAGGGGGTTAATCAGCATCCCATCCATTTTCTCCCACCAGAGGCACAAAAACCACAGGGATATTGGATGAATGGTTGAGTCCATCTTCGGCATTTTCCCATATTTCCAGCCTCTGTGAATAACGCCTCCCAACTGGGATGACCAGCCTTCCACCAATGGCTAATTGATTCAGCAACGGTTTTGGCACAGAAGGCGCAGCCGCCCCAACGATGATGCGGTCATAAGGCGCGCACGGCGTATAACCCTGCGTGCCATCCCCCACATGGACATGGACATTCCCGTATCCCAGCTCATGCAATACTTTTTCCGCCGATCGTGCCAATTCAGGATACCGCTCAATCGTGTGAATTTCTTTTGCCAACTCAGCCAAGATAGCAGCCTGATACCCTGAGCCTGTCCCCACATCTAAAACTTTGTGTTCTGATTGCACATCCAATAAAGCCGTCATCAACCCAACAATATAGGGCTGTGAGATGGTTTGCCCGCTGCCGATCCGCAGCGGTCGGTCTGAGTAAGCCTGCTGGCGAGCCTCAGGTGGGATAAAGAGATGCCTGGGCACCTTCCGCATCGCATCAAGCACGTGCTCATCATCAATCCCCCGTCCCGCTATCTGCTGCTCCACCATCCACTCTCGATCAATCTGATTTTCTTCCATCCAGACCCTCTTCAATTATTCGTTTGGCGATCCTTCGATCCACCTTCCCCATGGGAAACCCTTCAAGTTGATCCACCCCCACCCAAGCCAATTCCTCACACTCAATCGATTTTGGCTCATGCCCATCGGTTAAACCACAAACAAAAGCGTGGAGGGTGATCTTAAAATGAGTATATGCATGTTTATACACCCCAAAGGGACCTAAAACTAAAACATCTACCCCTAATTCTTCTCGAATTTCCCGCCTCAGGCAGCTTTCCAGGTCCTCGTCATCTTCTTCCAGAGTGCCCCCGGGAAATTCCCAAAGCCCCCCCAAAAGGCCATCCTTCGGCCGCTGTGCCAGGAGGACCCGACCATCTTTTGAGATGACGGCTGCCGTCACCGTGAGATGAGGGGTTTTCTTACGCGGCAGCTTCACCGGCCTTTCTTCCTGAAGCCCCAACGAGAATGCCTGACAGTGATCTTTAACCGGGCAGTTGACGCAGTCAGGCTCCTTCGGTGTACAGATTATGGCTCCCAAATCCATTAACGCCTGATTATAGGCGCTCGCCTTGCCAGTCGGAAGGTGAGCTTCCGCCAATTCCTTTATCCTTTTCTCACCTCCAGTTGAGCGCGCTGGTTCCTCAACATTGAATAGGCGGGAAAAGACGCGGCGGATATTGCCGTCTACAGCTGCAACATCCTTCCCAAATGCAATGGAAGCAATTGCCGCTGCTGTATAAGGCCCAATCCCAGGCAATTTCTGTAAATCCGCGAGAGAATCCGGCACCCGACCCTCATATACCGTCACAATCATCTTGGCTGCCAGCAATAAGTTGCGCGCTCGACTGTAATATCCCAAACCTTCCCATAGGGAGAGTATGTCCTGTTCCGTCGAATTTGCTAATGTCTCAATATCCGGAAAACGATCCATCCAGCGGTGAAAATAAAGGATCACCGTATCCACCTGCGTTTGCTGTAACATCACCTCCGACACCCAGGTGCGGTAAGGCGATTTATGAGAACGCCAGGGTAATTCCCTGGCGTTGATTTCATACCATTCCAATAAAAGAGGAACAAATGACATCAGAACTGGAAGCCTCCCTCAAGCGGGGCAAGTTTCAACTCATAATTGGTCACATAATCTTCCAACTGCTGATTCAACAATTCCCATTCTTCAGATGTGACAATTTCCTGAGCTCTTTCTAACCCAGGAACGACAGCCCCCACCAATATTTGAGGATGATCCCCGTATATTGTCACCCAGGCATCACTTAACGCCATGCCCAACTTTTGCACGCCTGGCATAAAATTACGCACAACGAATTCAAAGTATTCTTGTTCACGTCCTGGTATGATGTCCCAGGTCATTATGACTTTAATGTTCATAAAAAAACCTTCCAGCCGGATGATGCACCAGAGAACTAAAGACTTTTTTCCAGCACCATCACTCGAGTCTCTTCTGGAAGTGAGCTTACGCTTGATAGCTTGATAGATTCTTCCGTCTCAACTGCATTCAGACCCATTTCTTTGAGGAATTTTGAAAGGGGATCAAGTTCCATGACAGAATCACTCACATCGTAATGCATGGGGATAACAATGCTCGGTTCAAGAAGGCTGATCACTTCTGCTGCGTTAGCAGCATTCAGGCTGGTCTTCCCACCCACTGGAACCAATGCGACATGGACTTCTCCCAATCCCTCCACTTCGGTCTGGTTTGGGACGTTATTCAACTCTCCCAAATGCACAAGTTTCAATCCATCATAATCAATCACATAGACCGTATTGATGAAATCTTCGCCCGAATTTTTCTTTTTGCTGCCGTTGATCCTAACGCCGGTGACAAAAACGCCGCCAATTTCATATTCTCCTTGCCCGACAACTTCGAATGCCTTTCCGCGGATCGCCTTGACATAATTATGCGCGGGCTTATCACAACTAACCGTGACAATATCGGCTCTTAATTTTCCCGGATCATAACCTACAACCCTAGGGTCAAAAGGATCGGTGACAACCGCAGCCATACCCCGTTCGTTGATTCTAAAACATGAATGTCCATACCAAGTAATTTCCATAAAGCCTCCATGATGTTATATTAAGAATTATACATCGTCATGCCAAATTTATTCTATTTTACCAACCATAGATTGTATTAGGCTATCATTCCATATTAATTGTAGAATAATAATTGAAGAAAAAAACTAATTCAAGGAGACACACGATGTTTGAAAATTTTGCTGGAACGACTGTAATGATTCTATGCCTTGTCGGAGGTGGGATTCTCCTTATTCTCTTACTGCTGTTAAGAGCAATCAAAGTCATCCCCGAATACGAACGCGGTGTTATATTTACGTTTGGTAAATTTTCCGGCGTTCGAAAACCCGGCTTAACACTGCTCATCCCCATCGTCCAAATCATGCGCCGGGTAGACATGCGCCTCGCCACTGCGGAAGTACCGCGGCAGGAAGTGATGACCAAAGATAACATCCCCATGCTGGTCAACGCAGTTGTCTACTACAAAGTGACTGATCCGGAAGCCGTCATCATCAAAATCGAAGATTACATCTTCGCCATCCGGCAGTATACGCAGGCTGCCCTCCGGGACGTGATCGGCAATAATGAGATGGATACGGTATTAATGGAGCGCCTACAAATTGCGGAGGCTATCCGCGAGATTGTAGATACCGAGACCAGCGACTGGGGCGTGGATATCGAATCCATCAAGATCCAGGAGCTGGAACTGCCGGCTGAGATGAAACGGGCTATGGCGCGACAAGCTGAGGCTGAACGTGAACGCCGGGCGACTATCATCGCATCCAAAGGTGAACTTGAAGCCTCCAAGAACCTCCGGGCAGCAGCGGACGAACTATCGTCTTCTCCAGGTGCATTGCATCTGCGCACCCTGCAAACCATCCGAGATATCGCTTCCGACCCCTCTGAAAAATTGGTACTCTTTATGCCCTCCAACATGGCTAATCTTGTGGATGTGTTTACTGGGAAAAAGCAATAATGACAGTACCCAAACTTGACAATAACGTCCGCTATTTGCAGATCGCGTTTAACTATGATCTGGGCATGGCCTTGCAGATCCTGCCCTGCATTCCGCAAAGCAGCCGAATCTTAATCGAAGCTGGGACGCCCTTTATCAAACTTGAGGGTATGGACGGTGTACAGGCGATCAGCCGCCGCTGGTACGGTCATCTGGTGGCTGACCTCAAGGTCACCGACGGCGCGCTTGGCGAGGTGGATATGGCACGTCGCGCGGGTGCAACCGCCGCCACCGTCCTCGGCAACGCGCCAACGGAATCCATTAACATGTTCATTGAACGCTGTGCCCAACTGAACATGCTCTCAATGATTGACCTGTTGGGCGTCTCAGATCCCTTGGACGTGCTGCGACCCTTGAAGAAAGCCCCCGATATCGCCGTTATTCACCGCGGAAGGGATGAGGAGAACACCCGAGGAAAAGTAATCAGTTACCGCCAGGTCAACCGCATCCGCAGCAAATATAACTCGCTCATCTCCGCTGCTGGCGGTGTTGACCTGCGGGAAGCGCGCAGCGCCATCTTCAACGGCGCTAATATCGTCGTCGCCAATATCGTCCGCCCAGGGGACGGCTGGACAGGGATCAAGACCACAGAGGATATCACAGCTATTTCAAACAAATTTCTGGAGACCATTTCCTAAGGTCAAGAGCACGCCAAGGAGATAACTAAAAATAACTACCTTCACAAACATCGTAGATACGTTGCGTGCTGTAGTGCAGCGTCTCTACGGTGATTTCAATATATTCAATTATCTTATTAAGCTTAGAAACCTTCCAGGCAGCTCAGATCGGCGACGCCCTCTGAAAGCCCAGCGATACGCTGACAGAGCGCCAGCCTGTTCTTCCGAACATTCTCATCCTCAGCCATCACCAAAACTTCATCAAAAAAGCGGTTGATGACCGGCACCATGGGGAGAAAAGCATTGAGAAAGGCATCTACCGTCTTCGTCCCCGCCATCCCATTTTCCGCCCTTGTTACAGCCTCATACAACAATTTCTCAGATTCCTCTTCAAGCAGCGACTCATTCACCTGATACACCTCATCCAAATCCCGGACGATACGCACACAACGGCTGAAAGCGGGTAGGATTTGGCCCCAATCATCTCGTGCTACCCAAGCAGACAGCGCCTGGACGCCCAGGAAGGCACCGTAAGGGTTCTCGCCCTCCTCAGCCAGGACAGCATCTACCACATCATAATTGAAGCCCTGCTCCAGCAGCATCCCTTGCAAACGCCTCTGGATGAACGCCAGGCAGTCTACACGGTCCTGTTCTGAGATATCCACTTTCAATTGACCAGCAGCTTCTTCCAAAGCCCAACCCAGATCAAGTTCAATCTCCCAAGCCATCAGGTTCTGGCAGATGCCCAAAGCAGCTCGGCGCTGTGCAAAGGGGTCTTTGGTGCCTGTTGGCGCCAGCCCTACTGCAAATAAGCCCATCAGAGAATCCAGGCGATCCGCCAAACCAACTACCAAGCCGGGTTTTGTCTCCGGCGATTTATCGTCAGCGGAACGGGGGAGGTAGTGCTCAAAAATAGCATCAGCTACCTCAGGCTCCTCACCGTTGTGCAGGGCATAATATCTGCCCATAACGCCTTGCAGTGAGGTCATCTCAACCACCATATTGGTGGCGAGATCAGCCTTACATAATTCCGCAGCCCTTTGTGTGATTTGCATTTCCACTTCAGACAACTTTATTCTCTCCCCCAGAGATTTACCCAGCGTTGTTATACGCTGGGTCTTATCCAGGAAAGAGCCAAGTTTGAATTCAAATGTCAATGTATCCAACTCATCCACAAAATTTTCTAACGGCTGCTGAAGGTCTTTCTGGACAAAGAATGCTGCGTCATCAAAACGCGCCAGGATCACCTGTTCATTGCCGTCAATGACGGTTTCAAGGTGTTTCTCATCCCCGTTGCGGACGCCGATAAAATAAGGCATCAACTGCCCACGATTATCTTCCACAACAAAGTAACGCTGGTGCTTCTTCATCACAGAGATAAGCACTTCAGAAGGCAGCACTTCCAGATATGATTCATCAAATTTGCCCCGAAAAGCGGTCGGAAATTCCACAAGGTGGGTCACTTCTTCCTGTAAATCGGCATCCTTCTGCACATGACCGCCGACTTCGGCTGCAAGGCGATCCGCCTGCGATAATATCTCCGCTTTGCGCGCTTCCGGATCAAGGATGATGCCCTGCGATGATATCTTCTCAAAATATTCTTTCGGATTTTGAACATCCATTACTTCAGGCTTTTCAAACCGCAAGCCGCGGGTAGTCCTGCCGCTCGTGTAACCAGCAAATTTAAAGGGGATCACGCTTTCACCATGCAAAGCAAACAGCCAGCGGACCGGGCGGGAAAAAGCCACACCGCTCTCATTCCAGCGCATGGACTTGTTGAAACGAATCCCACTGATTAGATCGGGCAAAGCCTCTCGTAACACCTGGGCTGCGGATTGCCCCTCCTCTTTAACGTGCGCGACGACATATTTGCCGCCGTCCACCTCCTCCACAACAAGGTCTCCCACATCAATCCCCTTACTCTGAGCAAAACCTTCAGCCGCACGAGTCGGATTGCCGTCTTCATCAAATGCCCGCTCAGCGGGTGGACCCTTCACATCCAGGAATTGGTCAGGCTGGCGGGCGGCTAAACCCACAATGGAAACAACCAACCGGCGCGGCGTGCCCAAAATTTTGATCTCGTCGTAAGCAAGACGCAATTCATCCATTAAACTTGGCACACTTGCTTCTAATTGAGAAAGGGCGTCCGCCAGGTCTGAGGGTGGTAATTCTTCTGTGCCAATTTCCAAAACAAACGGCGCTTTATTTGAGGTAATTTCCACATTCAAGTCAGTGAGGGGCACGTCTTCTTTTGACTCCGAACCCTTCAACCAGGGGAATTCAGCACTCTTCCGCTGTTCGACATAAGCTGCCGCCACCTGACGCGCCAGCTCACGTGTGCGCTTGAAAATTCCCTGACGCTCCGTCACACTCACTGCGCCGCGCGTATCAAGGATATTGAAGGCATGGGATGTCTTCAGGACATAATCATGAGCGGGCAAAACCAAGCCCGCTTTAATGGCCCGCTCCGCCTCTTTTTCATAGAGTTCATACATCTGACGCACGCTCTTGACATCAGCGACATCGAAGTAATACGTGCTGTGTTCGCGCTCGCCCATCAGGTTGACGTCGCCATAAGTCCGTTTATTACCCCATCGAATATCCTTGAAATGGCGCGCACCCTGCAGCGTCATGGCAATCCGCTCAAGTCCGTAGGTGATTTCCACAGAGACTGGGTCCAGATCCTGACCGCCGCACTGCTGGAAATACGTGAATTGGGTGATCTCCTGACCATCCAACCACACCTCCCAGCCCAACCCCCAGGCGCCGATGGCAGGTTGCTGCCAGTTGTCCTCCACAAAGCGGATATCGTGCTTTTCCGGGTCAATCCCCAGTGCCTGCAAGGATTGGAGGTAAATTTCCTGCGGGTTGCCGGGGTCGGGCTTTAAGATCACCTGGAACTGATAGAACTGCTGCAAACGATAGGGGTTGTCGCCGTATCGCCCATCGTCGGGGCGGATGGACGGCTCCACATAAGCCACATTCCAGGGCTCCGGCCCCAGGACACGCAAGAACGTCGCTGGGTTCATTGTCCCAGCGCCAACCTGAGAATAATAGGGCTGCCAGATCAGGCAATCCCGTTCCGCCCAGAAATCTTGCAGTTTCATGATGATAGATTGAAAATCGAGCGCTTTAGCCATAACTCAACAACTCCAAAGACAAATAAAAATCTGATAATAACAGGGTCACGACAGGCACTATCTTTCCCAAATAAAGCCGTTTCATTATACCACCCTGACCGTGATCATCTTACCCGATCATGAGTGTCAGGTTCATTTACTTTTCTTATTGTTCCTGACCTCGCGCATGAATTCCGGCGAGTTCAACTTGCGCTCTAAGAGATAGGTCAGATAGCGTTGGATCAAATCTTCCAACCCCTGTTCAATATCCTTGGGGATGACCATATTTTCTACCTGGCGCCAATTCGAGCGCTGGAGATGGCGGAAATAACGCAAAACGTCCTTTTGAAGGTGCCACGCTTCCGTCCGCGCTGGACCGCATTTCGGGCATATTATGCCGCCGACCAAAGGAGAAAAATATTGATCTTCTTCCTGGATTTGATTCCCACAATCCACACACTCAAACAACTGCGGTCGGAAACCCAGCAGATCCAGCAATCGCATTTCATAATAATGGATCACCGTTTCAGGGTTGGGTTGCTTTTCCAGTCGGCTGAGGGTATTCGCCAAAAGCCGGAAGATGCCGGGGTTCTGCCCCTCTTCGTATGTGAATCGATCCACTACTTCCATGACATAAGAAGCATAAGCAATGCCCTCAAGATTATCACGCAGGCCGGGATAGGAATCCACTGTTTCTGCCTGGGTGATGATGTCAAGATTGCGCCCCACAGCCATAAAGAGAGTCACTCGCGTGAAAGGTTCCAGATGTCCGGCTTTTCGGGAGCGGATCTTTCGCACCCCTTTGGCAATGGCTGAGATTTTCCCCTTCTCCATCGTAAACAGCTTCAGGATGCGGTCCGCTTCGCCATATTCAATATGCCCCAGGACGATGGCCTGGGTTCGGTATGAGTGAGATTCTCTTGGAGACATAAGCTTAATAGAATTATAAACAAAAAAAGCGCATGATATGATATCTCACGCGCTAAATGGAATATGCATGCATCAGCAAATTACGACTTTTCCAAGTCAGCCTGACCAAATGCGTTTGGCAGCAGGTCAGCAACAGTATATTCAGCCAGCAGCTTCCTCTCTAAATTGGCAATTAAAACAACCGTATCCATGCCAAATTCAGCCATCACCTGGCGGCATGCGCCACAAGGCGTACCGCCGTTTCTCGTGACCACAGCAATTGCCTGAAAAGATCTCTCACCTTGAGATACGGCTTTGAAGATCGCCACACGCTCCGCACATACGGTGAGCGGGTAAACAGCGTTTTCAACGTTAACCCCATCGTATATCTTTCCGGATTCTGTGAGCACTGCCGCGCCAACAGTATAATCCGAATAAGGGGCATAAGCCCATTCCCTTGCATTTAATGCTTTCTGGATTAGGGTTTCACGCATTTCATTCGTTAACATCTTCTGCGTCCTTTAATACTTTATTATTTTCATCGCGCTTTGCGCGGATACTGGAAATCCGCCGTCCAATCACCTTGTCGACCGTCAAAATCACGCCATCAGCTCTGATTTCTTCACCGCCAGTTGGCACATCACCAATCTCTCCGTAAATATAACCGCCGATGGTATCCGCATTTTCTGTAGCAATATTTGTTTCCATGACCTCGTTAAAAATATCGAGATCAACACGTCCCTGAAAGACAACTTCATCTTGCCCTACCCGCTGATAGGGCATCTCTTCACTTTGATCATATTCATCCCGAATTTCACCAATGATCTCTTCAACAATGTCTTCTAAAGTGACGACGCCAGCCACACCGCCGTATTCATCAACCACAATCGCCATATGCATACTGCGTGCCTGCATTTCAGCCAGCAGTTCATCAACTTTTTTCGCCTCCGGTACAAAATAAGCCAACCGCAGCAGATCACGATGTTCAGCAATTGTGCCTTCATCCTGGCGAATGCTTAATAAATCCTTGGCATAAAGCAGACCCACAACATTATCGACAGTATCCTCATAAACCGGGACACGGGAATGTCCAGCCTGCATAAAAGTATCGCGGGCTTTACCCAGCGTGTCATTGACATCCATTGCAAGAACATCAATCCTGGGGACCATGATTTCTTTTGCCAGCGTGTCGCCAAACTGAAAGATGGAATAGATCATCTCTCGTTCGCCTTTTTCAAGAGAGCCCTCGGCCTGACCGACTTCCACCCAATTTTTAAGGTCTTCCTCGGTCATAGATGCCATACCAACCTGGTTGGCATTCGGTCCCAGAATTCCTATGACCAAGGCAGAAAGCGGTGAGAAAAGGATGTTAAACAATGATCCAAAGAAACGGAATCGTATAGCGTTTTCTTCAGTTTCACGCAAGACCAAAGCTTCAACGCCAAACTCCATCACACTAACCAGGAACATCACTGCGGAAAGAATTAATAAAACAAGCCAAAAATCGATTGTTACCCCGTATGCAAAAAATATCACAGGGACAAGCCCGGCTAACAAAAAGTGAAAAAACATCAATGCCAGGCGCAGTCCCGTTTGAAGACGGGGTTCTTCGATCAATTTTACGGTTAGATTAACCTCATTTTCCCGATTTTCACGCAGATTCAACAAATGCGGCAGCCGCGCAAAACTCAAACTGGATTTCACAGCTACAACCAACAAATCCAGAATAAGCAGGACAACTGCCAGAACCCAAACCAACAAAATATCAGTCACTTTTCTCCAACTTACGTTTTTCTCTGGCCGGAACACCTAATACGAGTGTGTCCGGGGGTACGTCCCGTGTGACAACAGCCCCTGCGCCGGTTACACTGCGGTCTCCGATTTTGACCGGTGCCACCAGCATAGTGTCACTCCCAAGAAAGACATCATCGCCTATCTCGGTGGGATTCTTCTTTTCTCCATCATAATTACACGTTATCGTACCGGCGCCAATATTGACGTTTTCGCCGATTTTCGCATCCCCAATGTATGAGAAATGCCCCATTTTCGTACCGGGACCCAACACTGATTGTTTGACTTCGCCGAAATTGCCCAGGTGAACACCCTCTTGAAGATGCGCTCCTTTGCGTAAGTGGCAATAGGGCCCCATTGTCACATGATCCTCCACAACAGCTTTTTCAAGGGTCGAAGCAATAACCCTGACCTGATCCCCCATCTTTGTGTCCATCACGGTTGTATCAGGTCCAATCCCGCAGCCCTCCCCTATGATCGTCTCACCTTGCAGGTGTGTATTGGGATAAATAATAGTATCCCGCCCAATCGTTACACTCGATTCTATATAAGTGGTGTCCGGGTCAAGGATCGTCACACCGAACAGCATCCATCCCTCATTGATTCTTTGGCGCATAACCTTTTCTGCGGTCGCCAAATGCACCCTGTTATTAACCCCAATCGCTTCATCAGGATCCTCAATGACATTCGATTCCACAGCATAACCTTCTTCAACAGCCAATCCAACAAGATCCGTCAGATAATACTCGCCTTTAGGTGAAACTGGGATCTTTTTTAATGATGCCCACAGCCAATCCGCGTCAAAGCAATAAGCGCCAACATTATACTCACAAATAGCCAGTTGTTCAGGCGTAGCAACCGCTTCTTCAACAATACCGGTGATGTGTCTGGATTCGTCGCGGACAACCCTGCCAAACATGCGCGCCTTGTCACCGGTGAAGCTGGTCATCGTCACCGGGCTCTCACCGGCTTGATGCAAAGCCAATAAATCCTTCAGCGATTGCCCTCGCAGAAGGGGCATATCACCGTATGTCACAATGATCGTATCCGCCTTTCCCTCCAATTTCGAGCGCGCCGATGAAACAGCGTGCCCGGTTCCTAATTGTTTTTCCTGAACCGCATATTCCGCCTGATCGCCAATAGCCTCGCGCACCTGTTCAGCGCCATAACCGACAACAAGCACAGGGGGCAGGTCCACCAACTCCCTGACAGCACCTAAAGCATGGCTGATCATCGGCTGACCGGCAAGAGGATGTAACACTTTGGGCAATTTTGAACGCATGCGGGTTCCTTCTCCCGCAGCAAGGATTATAGCTGCAGTTGTCATAAGTTTACTTCTTTCACTTTGTCCAATGCTTTGACCACCCTGGAACAGTATTGTTTGAACTTAAATCCAAAATCCCAAGCATACCCTTGGATCATTCCAAAGGTTTTGCTTGAGCTATTTCTATCAGGGATACTATCTTCTTGCGTATTCAATTTTTTTCTAAAATGGCCGGGGCACCAGGATTCGAACCTGGATCAACGGATTCAAAGTCCGCTGTGCTGCCATTGCACCATGCCCCAGAACGATAGGACTGATTCTAACACATTTTATATAATATACCAAAACGTACCTTAAGCCCAGTTACTGTCAAGATTTTCCATATTTATAAACAAATCAAAGAACTCCTTGGGGATGAATAAAATTCTTTAAAACCCTAGCCCATGGTCTATTTGAATGACACAGGTGAAGTGAGGGAACACCTGCCT